>Ga0247831_1000107_pt1 | contig 170232 bp, 155 predicted proteins | sample LaCruzMarch2015__9_FD_192406 | JGI IMG/M metagenome (GOLD analysis project Ga0247831, IMG submission 192406) | Freshwater microbial communities from meromictic Lake La Cruz, Castile-La Mancha, Spain - LaCruzMarch2015_1m | ecosystem: Environmental > Aquatic > Freshwater > Lake | place: Spain... | reverse complement strand
CCCAGACACAGGTCACTTCGTTGAAAGTAGCCGTCTCGTAACATTCCGTAGAGGGCTTGAGGGGCTTAGTCCCCGTCTTATTCCAAACACAGGTCACTTCGTTGAAAGTAGCCGTCTCATAACATTCAGTAACTAGCTCAACAGGCTTAGTCCCCGTCTTGTCCCAGACACAAGTTACTTCGTTGAAAGTAGCCGTCTCGTAACATTCAGTAACTGGCTCAACAGGCTTAGTCCCCGTCTTATCCCAGACACAAGTTACTTCGTTGAAAGTAGCCGTCTCGTAACATTCTGTAACTGGCTCAAGCGGCTTAGTCCCCGTCTTAACCCAAGCACAGGTCACTTCGTTGAAAGTAGCCGTCTCGTAACATTCTGTAATTGGCTCAACAGGCTTCGTCCCTGTTTTTACCCAATCACAACTTGCCGTGTCAAAATATGCTGTTTCATAACACTCTGTAACTGGTTTAAGTGGCTTTTCCCCTGTTTTTACCCAAGCACAGGTGGTGTCGTTAAACGTCGCCACCTCATAACATTCTGTAACTGGCTCAAGAGGCTTCGTTCCTACCTTCACCCATGCACAAGTTACTTCGTTGAAAGTAGCCGTCTCATAGCACTCTGTTAAAGGTCTAACAGGCTGGGTACCGCTAAATTGCCACATACACCGGTCTGGATTCCAAGCAACAGATTGCCAACATGCTGTAGCAGGCATCGCAGTTTGCGGGCACGGTATGACGGGTCCACTTGCCAACCCTCCATCCCATTCCCCAACCTCCGCTTTTTCCAGATAGACATTTCCCGAAGAGCCCAAGTCGTTATAGCCGTTTTGAAGGGGGTTCTCAATGCCCGCTGGCTCGTACCTTGGATCGTCATTATAAGGGGAAACTACCGTTTTATCCAAATCCAAAAGTCCTTGATACTTCTCATAACCTCCTCCCCAAGGGGATTTAGGCATTTGGCTATTCGGCAAGAAAGGCAACAAACGCGAAGCAGAATCCAATTCCTTGCCAGGATTCTCTGAAGCCCATTGCTTTTTAGCGGCTTCTAATAACCTCAAGTTTTGCGTTTCCGCTGAAGCCTTTGATTTAACTACAGTTCTATGTACCGATGGGGCTGCGAGATAAGCCAGCATACCCAACATAAATACAACTATCAAAATTTCTACTAAAGTAAATCCACTATTAAATTTTTTTGAACGCATAGTTCCTGTATAGGCATAGTTCTTCCTATGTCAACAACGCAGTTATCGGCAATCTCTGTTGACTTACCGCGAATAGAAAGCATAAAAGACTTGCTTTCTATTCGCTCAGCTTAACCAGCCGCAATTTCTCAAGCACAAATTTAACTAAAATGACGCGTCAAAAATTCAATTTAACCGTGAGAGCAGAATTTCTTTGTCTGCTAATAGTATTCGCTTTTTTCTCGTTCTTTTGCACATACGGATCCTTTGACGTTATAGAACACGACCCACAAGGATTGGGGCCTGCCTATGACTCCATGGCTACTAATCTCCTTAGTGGGTCGGTTGCTGTAGACCCCCAAACGATTCAGTGGGAGACTTTTTCCTCGCAGGGGGCTTTCCACATGTACTTTGGCCCTTGGCCTTCCCTCCTGCGGGTTCCCCTTCAAGTTGCCATGCCCCAATTATCCGGCCAGTGGACCCGTCTATCCATTTTAACAGCCTCCATGCTTTCCGCCCTCTGCGCTTTTCTATTGATAAAGAGGGCGTTGGACAAAAATGCCTCTCTTACTCCCACCGTCCGCACTTACTGGCTAATTCTCACAACACTAGGATTTACTCTAGCAAGCCCACTTTTATTCATAACGGCTTCCCCAGCCATCTATCACGAAGCCTCTGTGTGGGGGCTAGCTGGCTCCCTTGGGGCCATGCTCTTTCCTAACACAGTGTTGGGAGCCTGTGCTAGCGGCGCTGCCATTCTCTCTCGATTCACGTTTGGCATACCGTATATCATCGTTCATTTCGCATTTCTCGTCTCCGCCCTGAGAAAAAGAGCCCGCCCCCTCCAACTCGCGCTGATTTTACCCATTCTAACCGCTATGGGTGTTCAAGGGGGCTTTAACTACCTCCGGTTCGGATCCCCTCTCACCTTTCAAGATCTCGATAAATATAGCGCCATATGGGACAGCAAACCCTATCACACAGGAATTGTACATGGCAACTTTCACCTCTCCAGAATCCCCGATAACCTCTACGCCTATTTCGGGCCCAAATTAGAATGCTTCTCTAAAGAGTTTCCGTTTATCCATTTTTCAGCTCATACACCCTTTATAAAAAAGGTTTTCGGGTGGGCTGAACCCACTCTTCCGTTGTGGATAGGTAGCGGGGCTATTCTTCTATTAGCGACCGTTGGCCTATTCACTCTACGCAAAAATAACATGCAAAACTACGAATGGTGGCTTCTGCTCGGGTTGTTAATACAATGCCTCTTCGTTCTATCCGTTTGGTGCAGCACCCAGAGGTATACACTCGACTTTATTCCCCTTTTATTATTTTTAGGACTGAAAGGGCTGTCTCATTCTGCGCTCATCGTAAAAAAAACCACCCTCCTCGTTTTCACAGGATTAGTAGCGCTTGGAATTCTGATTACCGCGCTTACCAGCTATACATGGACGTCGAGCCTCTACTCTATACCCACTCCTTATCAGAAACTAAAATTGTCCCCCACAAGCCCACAATTCTTTTGGTGGCAGTGGCCTTGCACCGATGCCCTCCACAGAATCAAGGTACAAAACCAGATTAAGAGTTGGAAAAAAGCCCTGCACGGAAGTCCTGAAATGGATAACAATCTTCAGCCCATAGATATCGATTATATTCCATAAACTGCCAGATTTCACACCCACTACCTACCCTATAGCATGAAATTCTCCATTCTAACTGCACATAAGAAAAGAACGGTCGAGATGCTCACCTATTTTGCCCTTTTTTCCCTAACAATATGCGCAGTTACAATACTTACACCTCCCTCTTTTCATGACAGCGACACCCAATGGCACATTGCTGCCGGCCAGATCATCTCAGATAGCCTCGCTATACCCTTCAGTGACCCTTGGGGATTTGCCAACCCTCAACAATGGTATAACCTATCCTGGCTTTTCGATATAGGGCTCCACCTCGTTGCTGCCGCTTGGGGTGACCAAGGGCTGCTCATCTTATCCCTCCTACTAAACGGATTCCTTGTTGCAGAGTGCTTCCGCTGCCTTAAAGCTTGGAACATCCCCTCGCAGGCCCGCTTTTTGACGGCCCTCTTGGCCTCTAGTTCGCTTCTGAGTTTTTCCACTCTGCGACCTCAGCTCATAGCCTGCTTCCTATGCCTTTATACTCTTGCCTATCTCCGCAGAGGAGAAAAAAACACGGGGGCACGCTTCCTGGCCTTTCTACCAATCATTGCCTGCCTATGGGCTAACACCCACGGAAGTCTTCCCCTATTCTTTCTATTTCTAGGGGTATTCTTTCTGGACAGCCTTAGAGCCCACAACTGGTCGTACGCCAAATTCCTGTTCATTTCGGGGCTTCTTTGCCTACCAGCCTGCCTAGCGAACCCTCTCGGCATTGATTTATTCTATGGGATGGCTAGAACATTGGATTCCTCCATATCAATGTACCTCACAGAGTGGAAACCGTGGCGTGTCTCTTTTAATTCACTCCACGGGATAACCTCAGCAGGTTTCATAGCCGCCCTGCTCGCCGCTGCCATGCTGCCTTCAAAAGGGCGCGAGGTTCAGTGGCCCGAAAAAATTCTAGCTCTGGCATCCGTCCTTCTCGCCCTGCATTCTGTACGTGGATTTGGGCTTGCAGCTATCATTTGCGCCCCTTTCCTAGCCATAAAAATATCCTCTCTTCCTAACCTTCCTCTGCTCTGGTGGCCCCGCGTCCTCTTGCCCTGCCTCTCCACCCTTCTTGCCCTCCTGTTCACCAATCAGTCCTACATCCTAGACACGCTCGCCAAACACACTGTTAAATACGAACAGGATCAAGACTCCATTTCCTACTTGAAGAGGGAGTTTCAAGGAAAAAATATTCTCAATGATTATAGCATAGGGGGAACATTAACGCGGTTTGGAGGCCAAAAATTCAAACATTTCATCGATGGGCGTGCAGGAACCGCTTTTACAGAAGAAAGGTTACAAGAATACATTGACCTCAACGTCAGCAAAACCCTTACGGTTAAAGATATTCTCGAAAAATACGATATTCAAGGAGCAATTTTAACCAAAAGTTCCTTTGAATTCTTGATCCTTGCTCCCCCCCTTGCCCAGCTCGGTTGGGAATTAGTCCACGAAAACTCAAAAAATCAGATATATAAGAGCCCCAACGTATCCCCCCCATTCAAATAAATCGAGGGGCTACATTGATAGAGAAACAGAAAATCGTGAGTTTACTCTCTGTGAAAAAAATAATAGTAGCTAAGTAAACTCTCTGCAAGAGATATGTTATATGACTAAGATCACCAAATTACTCGTTCTACTCGCTTTCGCTCCTACCTCTCTCGTGTTCGCGAAGGATTCCCTGCTGCTTCCTGTCCCCGATTCCGTGTCCCATCTCGTGGAGAAAACCTCCACAGCCCTATTGCTCAAAGATCCCTTTGGAGGTCATTACGAATATATTACAGAAAACTTTCTGCCCCAACCAGACCAAGGCGATAGTGTTACCATCCCTAATTTTAAAAAAGCCAATCAAGGGACAGCCCCTTGGTGCTGGGCGGCCTGCGCCTCTATGCTGTTATACAATAAAGGAATAAAACAATCCCCTTGTGAAATAGTCAGCCTCTCTCTGGGCAGAACCTGCTGCTCTTTAAAATCTAAAATTTTAGGGGATTGGGAGTGCTGGGAAGGCGGCTCCGTCGCATCCGCCCTCTCCTCCTACGGTATAAAATCTACCTCGAAAACCGGCAGTATTCCAGAAATGGCGCGTGAAGTCCTCAAACAGCTTCACGCAGGCAAGCCCGCTGCTCTAGTTGTCACGAACAAAAACTTCTACAACCGACCCGGCACCTACAAAAATCACACCGTGATTGCCTACGGGGCTAACAATCTAAACAACTCCCCATCCGAACCCCTTGAGCTCGTCCTTTACGATCCCGTTTGCGGAGTCGTTACCGCGTCTCTTTCCCAACTTGAAAACTACAAAAACGACTGGGAAAAAGGGGCCCCTTCCTACCGCTGGTCTAATTTAATTCACATGAACTAATTCACAAACCCCAAACATGGACAGCAAAAAATCTTCATTACGCTTATGCTATCTATACCACCCCCTTCCGCACAGCTTAGCCTGCTGAAGCCATTTAGTGAACAACTTAACTTTTCCCACTTCCCGCATAAATTCTGCGGATTAGATGCCCTACTCGTTATACCTAATTCCAAATCCCTTTGGACCCCAGACTCTCTTCCCTTCAGATCTCTCATTATAGACAAAGTAAGTCGCAAAGTTTTGTCCTGCGGATACCCTAAGTTTTTCAATTATCGGGAAAAGCCGAGTCTATATCCTGACCCTTTGCTCTTTTCTGATTGGGAGATAGAAAACAAAATCGATGGGTCTTTAGTCATTTGCGATTGGGTCAATAACCAATTTTCCATGAGAACGCGCGGAAGCGCCTCTTACATCAACCAAGCCAACGCGTCCGAGTTCACGCTGCTTCCTATCCTCCATCCCGAAATCCCCAAATTTCTTAAAGAAAACCAAGAGATTTCTCTTTTGCTCGAAATCGAGACCCCCAGTAATGTCATAGTCGTAAGACCTGAATGCCTCAGATTCACCTTACTAGATGCCATTAAAAAAACCTCCTTCAGACTTATTCCCAAACAAGAAATTCGGAGTGCTCTGCCCCTTATCCCCATTCCGAGCCCCCATTCTTTAATCGATCTAAACCATATTGAGGCTTCCGTGAAAGCATGGACACTCTGCGAAGGCGTCGTGCTCTCTTACAACAACAATCAAAACCGCATCAAAATCAAAACCGACTGGTACAAAACTGTCCATGCTTTAAAGTCGGGCCTTAATTCCACTGATCGCCTTATCGATTATTGTCTGGAAAATAATTTACCAGATGCTCCTGCGCTGTTTTCCCTTTTGGAAAAAGAATCTGATTTCGAAACTGCTCAACATCTACTGCCCTTACAGATGCTCGTATGCCGAGCCGCCTCCCTCGCTCAAAAAAAAGTCAGGGAACTCCGCAGCTTTGCTCTTAGCCTGGCGGCCGTCCCCAGAAAAGAACAAGCTCAATCAATTATTATGCATCAGAAAGAGTATTCTGCTATCCTTTTCACGCTTCTGGATGATCCTTTAAACAAACCCATTGCACAAAAGCAACTCAAGCTTCTCATTGAAAAATTTATCTCCCACAACCCCTAAGTAATTACCCTATGCGACACCTCATATTCCCCCAGAACAAACCGCTCATCCTTCTCGGAGACAACCATGGGGACTGGTCGTCCCTCTTTTCCCTTTTGGATCATAATTCCGTAACAAACGCCACTCTCATCCATTTAGGGGATGATGGCATTGGGTTTCAACCCAATAAAGCCGCCACCCTTTCTTTATGCGCCCAACTCAATCAGCGCTTCAAAGACAGAGCTATTGAGTTTTACTCTCTAAGAGGAAATCATTGTGATCCTCAATACTTCACTGACCCTAACCTAATAACAATGGGTAACTTCAACCTCATAGAAGATTATACAACGGGTGTATGGGGCGACCAAACAGTTCAATTTGTTGGGGGAGCCATATCCATTGACAGAAAAGGTAGGGCGCCCTTTATTTCCCATTGGCCCAATGAAGGCGCCCTCTTTAGCCCCGAAAAATGTGTAAAGGTTGATATACTAATCACCCATTCCTGCCCTCCCTGGTGCCACCCAGAACGCCTTAACTCCATGGTCTTAGGTTGGGCTAAAATAGATCCTCCCCTGCTCGCTGAACTCAAAAAAGAACGGGAAATTCTTGCTGAAATTTTTTCTCTCTGCCAACCTAAATACCATTACTATGGGCACATGCATGACAGTTGGAACAGTAAGATCGGGGGATGCACTCATAGGCTTCTAGCTATTAACGAATTGTACGAACACCACCCTATAAGGTTACAGCAAACTTTGCTTCCAAAATTGATCCCTGATGCCCTCCAACGCTAATCCTTATCTTGCTGAATACAATGCGGCTATAACGCTATCCAACTCTCCGTGTCTTACCCCCTTAGATTCCCAAAGCACCCTTTATGATGCGCGAAAAACCCTCAGAAAAAAGTATTCCTACGCTATACCCAACAGCAAAGCTCTAAAAGCTATCTGCCTCCTGTCCCCTATCATAGAGATTGGAGCAGGCTCTGGCTACTGGGCCAGCTTAATTCATCAACGAAAGGCTTCTATTTCTGCTTATGACGTCGCTCCAAGCAAAAACCCATATCGCTTCTCGCACACCCATTTTCCCGTCTTGCAACGCTCCGATTGCGTTCTCCCCCATACTCCCCCATCCTATACACTTCTTTTGTGCTGGCCCCCCTACAACTCCCCTATGGCTGCCGTCGCCCTTTCTCAGTTCACCGGAACTTCGCTAGTATACATTGGAGAAGCGCAAGGTGGCTGCACTGGAAATGACCAATTTCACGAGTGTCTCGCCCGCGAATGGCATCTTACCCAACGAATCCCCATCCCCCAGTGGCCCGGCATTCATGACTCTTGCTTTATTTACCGAAAGAAAACAGATACCATATAGCATGCTTACTTCTATTCTGATAACTGACTTTAATACCGCATTCTGCGCCTCCCAGTCTCACTGCCTCCAGACTGCGTGGATTTCCGCAGTCGATCCCAGCTATTATAAAAAAACCCAAGAAATGCAGCATAACTTTTCAAGCAAAAATATACCGCACCTCACTCAGTATTTTTATGATTGGATGGAAGAGGATAACGATATATTTATACTCAGGCACCTTGAAGAAAAGGGCCCCCGCACAGACAATATTCATAGGATCCTTTCCTTTTTACTGCCTCTTGTGCATTCTAAGAAGCCACACGCCCTTGGAATAAATTGCGTATCGGGAATTTCTAGGTCTTCCGCAATAGGGCTTATTGCTTGGGTTCTACAAGGTAGATCCCCGCAAGCAGCGCTTCAAAAAGTTTTAACCATAAATCCACACGCTTTACCAAACTTACGTATACTCAGGTTGGCTTCGCCACTTTTAAATAAAGACCTGCTTGAAGCCCTCACTGCATATGAGGCCCCTCAAAACAAGAGGTTCTCATCCTGGCAAGATTTGATAAGCCAAAAAAGTACTTAACTTCACTCACATACCCCTATATGTTGGAACTCATAGCGCCCGTCCTGATATCCCTCGCAATAGCAGCCGCTCTCCTCGCTTATCGCTCAAAAAGTAAAGTCATAAAAGAGAGCCTGAAGCTGACTACCTACCGAGGTTTGCTCGGTGGGGAAGTTGCATATACGATTCTTACTAGAAACGGACTTCATTCCAGCCACGTTGCCCCCAGCCCTCCCAACATCAAAAACCCAGCAGCACATTATGACCCAAAAACAAAAACTCTCTACATGCCGCTAGACATATACAGCCATAACTCTTACTTGGCTAATTCTTTGGCCGCTTTTTATGCTGTAGAGGCTCTACATACAGACAAATGGATCAACAGACGGACACTTACCACTGTTACCATAAAAACTACTCAGCTAACAGCCCAAGCCTCGCTTTTAACCTACTTCACCGTTTCGCTCTTCGCCCCTACCTTTGAAGGCCCCTTCCTCGCATCCCTTCCCTGCCTATGGGGCTTTCTTCTCACCCTTCAAGCACTCAACCTCTACCTCTCTCTTCTCACTTCCGAAGAAACTCGGATAAAGCTTCTTCAGTTAGGCTTAGTCTTACCTCATGAATCCCCCTTGATAAAGGAGGCCCTTTCGGCTATAGCAACTAACAGCCTCACGGCCTTCCTGGCCCCTCTCTCCTATTTACTCTCCGCCTTCACACCTAAAGAATTTGCAAAAAAATAACCAACCACCCAAGATAACAGATACTACAATAAAACCTAATGCTTGATAATGTCTTCAATAATACCCTTCCAAGTTTCGCGGCTTTAGCTCTAAAAACAGGAGGGCTTGACCCTTTCACCTGCGGATTAATATCCATAGCTGTGCTCGCTCCTAACGGAAAGAGCTTCTATCAAATTATTGAACCTTCCAACAAGCTCATATACGAACCTAAAGCCTTAAAGGTTAATGAACTCTCCATCACGCGCTCCTCCAACAGACGTCTTCGGTGGGATTTTAAAAAGTCCAAAGGCTCCCCTGAAATTTTACCCGAAGCATCTGTTATCTCAAATTTACTGGTGTTTCTAAAAGAAAACTGCAAAGGTTGTTTCCTAACAAGCTGCAACATAGAATCTAGCAGAGCATTTTTGCTGGAAGCCGCAACCCGCAATAGCAAACGCCCCTTTTACTCCAGCTGGTTTGCCCCCTACCAGCCTAGTCTAGAAGTTCCTCTCAACAAAGATTTTTTCCATAAAACCTTCGATCTACGCAGCGCCGCCCTGCTTCTCCATTCCGCTAAACTAATTACCTTACCCCCCAGCAAACACAACCCAAATTACCTCTCCACGTCCCTTGAGTCGATGGCCAACTCTGCCAACCTAACAAAAGACTCTAGAGCCACACCTAACCCCTTAGAAGATGCATCCTTAACGCTCAGGGTTCTTGAGAACTTTCAGAAAATTCTTTCCGTAGTGCCTTCCGCGACAATCAACAAAGCTGCCGCTATCCCAACCTCCTCTACACCTGTCCCCACAATCGAAGTCCTTCAAGCCCCAAAGAGCTTATTTAACTTGTTGGTCGAGCACTACACCCTAAATCTCCCTCTTGATTCCTCCAATCCCGCCTACAGGCTGCTCAATAAAAACGGGTTTGTACGTCATGCCATTTTTAAGAAGCTTACGATTGCCCAACAACGCGAATTGCTGCCCCGCATCAAATCCTCTCTTGCGCGAAAACTGCCTCTAGACAATACTGCCATATGACTTGGAAAAGCCATATAGCCATTACAAGCCTCGGGGCTTTTGCCCTTACAGGTAGTCCTACTTTGTCAGCACTGGCAGCCGCTGGTAATCTTCTTCCCGACAAAATCGAAAACATAGTCCCTATTTTGCAACACCGAGGCAACGCTCATTCCGTTTTATTATGGGCACTTCTTTGCGCAGGAGCTTGGATGATACCTTCCTCTTATTCCCCCATCGCTATCTACCTCTTTCCTTTAGCATGCGGAGGATTGGCACATACCCTACAAGATATGTGCTCCGTAACCGGAGTTCCCTTCCTACCTGGAAAGAAACCCCGAAGAGCGGCTAACACACTTAAAATCCCCCTATATAAAACTGGGGCCCCCTCTGAAGCCATAACTACTTTCCTAACGCTTGCAGCCTTTAGTGGCATCATTTACTTAAAAACCAGTCTATGAAACTCCCCGCATCCCCAACTGACAGCCCCCGCTGTCTCTTCCAACAACTCGCCGCACATGTCTATTCTCCCGTGCTCCCTGAAACCGACTTAGACCTCATGGATCACTTAGCTGGGAAATCAAAATGGGCTCCTAAATTTTTTCAGAATAAAACCCCCCTCATCAAAACATGCAAACCCAAAAGGATGTATATTTTGATGGAGACTGGTACCCATTTTAGTGAAGAGTATCAGAATAAAACCCTCCTCTGCTTCCGAAAGGCGGGGTTCAGTTCTACCTTCTTGCAAATCATAACCGCAGCGCAACACCAAGGGATTAACACCTTGATGTTTAGCAAAAGGGGGTGCTACCCTGACCCTAGAACCCCCCCCCTCCTCAAAACCCCGCTCAACCCCGTTTCTCCTCATCTTCTTGAGGATCTTGAGTCATTCCATTCCCAGTACCCTATCGAATTATTAACAAATATCTTGAACTATTCTGGTGAAAATACCCCCAAAACAAAAAATTAAAATATCCTATTACCTTAAAAAACATAACCAATCTCACCTGCGGCTTCCTCTTCACATTAACTACAGCGGCACACGCTAACCCCATCGCTTTTCCAGACATCACTATAAACAATAAAGTGTACCCTTATGTTGTCATTGAATCTCTGGAGAATGGGAAATTTCAATACAGCCTTAATGGGGTGCCTGTCATTCAAACATTCGGAGACCTTCCTCCTGAATTGCAAAAAGCCATTGCCCCTCGGTTTGCTACCACGCCTCTCTTCCCACCCACAAACCCATCCCCTAACCAACCCTCTCCGCCCGAAGATCAACCGCCTTTGAATTCTGAGCAGCGTGCTGTTCTAGGGCAGTCACAACTAACAGAGCTTATTAAAAACCTGCTCAGCTACCCAGAAAGCTTTAGCAGTCCTTCCCTTTCCTTTTACGCAGCTGAACAAAACCTAAACCTTCTTTTAGAATTCAAAGCCGATTCGCCTCCCACTAAAAAACCCAAAAAATACAAGGTGTCGGCAATTCTCACCCCTGATAACAAACTCTTAGATGTCAAATGGAACAATAACCAATATTAAACTGAAAAAGACAACACCACTCACAATCACTAGTCAAATCGCTGGGGCACTTGGCCTCCCAGATAGCGATATGGTTGATGTCATTCAGATGACCAAGTACAAAGCTGCAGCAGAAGTCATCTCCAGCTTCCTCAACTACACTGGAAAGAACGATGAAGGCCAGCAAGGGTTAATGTGGCCGTGCAGCAAACCTGTCTTCTCTTTCTTTTTTAAGCTCTTCTTGGATAACCTTATCAAACTTTTTGATAACGTTGACGACCATCTGCATATCAGAGAGGCTTACAGATTTGTCATTAGGGAGAAGGATCCGAATGATCATCCCAGCAAAGAACCCATTGAAAGTATAGAATATTCAAGCTGAGCTTTCGTTTTTTGAGTTGCCTTTCGCAGGCACCGTCCGATAACATTTATGGTGACTAAAACGTATCTCATGCTCTTGCTTTCTTTTCTCGCCTTTCTAGGCCTACCCAACTTACTCTACGCCCCCCCGCCCATAGTTCAAGACACACAATTCGGTTGGGTTGCTAGCATAGAAACCGCTCTTAAAAAAAGAGTTTACTTAGTCGTACAACCCAACCAAATAGAGAAACCCGCTGACTGGATTATTATCCCTCTTAAAACCCAACCCACCTCTGCTCCTTTCCCGCATAGTCAGCTTATCCTTGAATCCCTACATACTATAACCACCACATCCCAAGAACTTAAAAAGACTCATGACCTCCAGAATCTTTTTGGGAAAAATCTCCCCACGCCGCTTCCTTCCCTCCCTCCCTTAGAGTTTGATGAAGCCATTAAAAAACTGAGTGGTATTTCGCGACAAATCACCTATACGCACATTCAAATTGGCGTGCACACAGGCCCTATTGGCTCTTTCCTCGCCTCTCAGCAAGCTGCTGATGGCATGACCATAGTCTCCGAAAAAGGTACATTGCTCGCTATCTTAGAATCAACCAACTCTACCCAATAGTGCAATATCAACCGCTTAAAACCGCCCTCTACCTGAGTATTCTCTGTGTGGCCTCGCTGCAAGGACAAGATTCCAGCAAAGTAGCCTTCGACGGCGACACGCTGATCTTGAAAGACCCTTTTGGTGGGCACTTCGAGAATTTTACCGAACTCCCTAGCTTCTCAAAAGGGGATCAACCCTCTTCCAAATTGCAGCTCCCCCGTTTCCGAGGCCAAGATCAAGGCAGCGCCCCTTGGTGCTGGGCGGCTTGCGCGTCCATGGTTCTTTATCATGCAGGGCTAAAGCTAAAGCCCTGCGAGATCGTGAGCCAAACTCTTAATAAGAACTGCTGCGATTTCTTTATGCCTCCCAGCTGCTATACTCCTGGAAATGTGCAAAATGCTTTGAGAATGTTCCAAGTATACACAGCCACAATACCAATGCAGCCTTCCCTGACCGAAGCCACTCGTCAAGTAAAAAAAGAACTACAAAACGGAAAACCAGTTATCATTGTTCTCCGCCCCCGAACACCTTCAAAAGGAAGAACAAGTCATGTCATCGTTATTTACGGTATAGAAGGCTTACAACAACAGGTTGCTGAAAATGTCAAATTTGTTGCCTATGACCCCTTAACAGGTGGAACCAAGTTGCGCCCTCGAGAATTACTGAGCTATAGTAACATGCCTGATGGGTACGTGTATACTTGGTCTTCTACTGTAAAAATAACGCAGCGATCTAATGAAGCTAAACAGCTCTGAGCTTTTTATAAAAAACTCCTAAATTTCCTTTAAAAGTTGCAGCCGATTCTGAAAAATACTATAATAGGAATATGTCACCTACAAGTATGGAACGATTCTCAGAAAAGTACCAAGCTAACTTGGTTCTTTTAGAAGAAGCGTTGCAAAAAGTCAAAAACGAGGAAAGAGGTTCAGAATCAGACCTTTTTAACCGAGTGTTGTTCTGCTTGAAAAATAACTCATTAAACCCCTTAACGAACGAGTCTCTATCGTTTTCCGACATTTTTCCCCCCACTAACAACTCGGTTGCCCAAGAAGCGCGCTCCCTTCTCTACTTGACCGCACTCAAAACTCAATTACCTGAATCCATTCTAACCCAATCCGAAAAGTTAGCCGAACCAAGCTCAGAAACTTCCCATAGGCTCATTTCGGAGCTGGGAGACGAATTAGGCAAAGCAATGGCGCAAAACGAAACGACAAGCCCACTGTTAACAAACCCCATCTTGCCTGATTCTGCTCCGAAGTGGGCGCAAGCTTCTCTAAAAAACCCCATTCTCGTTTATCAAGGAGCCTCCCCCATAGAGATCGTGGAGCTTCAAGGCCACCACCAAGGTGTCCCTTGTCTTAAAACAATGCAAGGGACATCCCTATACGCAAATCAAGTCACCCTGACCCCCGTCTTTACTGAACTTCTTTCCTCATTATCCCTAGAATCCGAAACTTTGGAATCCCTTCCTGAAGAAGAAGAGCCCCTTCCTGAAAAAGAAAAGTCCTTACCGAAAAAAGAAGAGTCTGTACCGGAAAAAAGAGAAGACCGCACGCCCCGCCTAGCTAACACATCCGAACAAACCCCCTCCCAAGATTCTCTAAGGGTTCAAAATATTGTTGAAAAGTGGTATGCCAGCCAAATCGGCTTAGAAATTGAATCGCTACCCCTCGAAAAAAAATTCGCACTGCAAGGCTTGCCCTCTTCGGACGACCTTGAGCCCTCTAAAAAAAGACTCTGCAAACAAGCCGCAAAAATTGCGGGAGCACTTGCTGCAACCGCACTTTTTCCTTTTGCGCCTATTCTCATCATCGGAGTCATACTTAGCCGCAAGATATTCATTGAATATACTAGAGCACCTGAAAAACGAGAAAAAAAATTCAAAGCCCAGTATGGCGAAGAATTCGATCCTTTGAAGGACCCTTGGAGCCAAGCCATTGCCGATGAAATCAAACAACAAGGCATCAACCTGGCCCCTCATTTTCAAAAAAAAGGAGAGCCCTGCGAAACCTTAGTTATACTAGGAGGCTGCAGTAATCACACCAAAAGCTGGGAAACCGAGCATCTTGCCATTAAGAAACTAGCAGCAAAAGGCTTTCAGCTCGTGAGCCTAACAACACCTAAAGATTTATCCAAGGTGAACATAGAGAGCTTAGTTGATTTCAGAACCCTGACCGAAAAAACCCCCCCTCAGAAACTTTTTGATTCCGCCCTCCAGTTTATCCAAGAGTCGCAACTAAAAAACCCGTCAAATCCTCCTAACCTGCCAAGCTCAGATTGGGCTATAACGCTGGCACGTGTGTCTCTAGCCAACCAACTCAATCTGAAGATTGCGTTCAACGGCGGGACAGCCCAAAGAGCTTTAGAGTTAGACACAAAGATGGAAACCTTAATTAAGACTGAAGCCCTTAAAAGTAAAAAAACTGGAACAGATACCATATCCAACGTCTACGGGGGGCCCATTCAAGCTGCCAATATTGAGATGGCCCGAAGAGAACTCGCCTTAGAAAAAACTAAAGACACCGTCAAATCTCTTCTGAAGTATGAAGATGTCAAATGCATACACATCTGTCCCAACGATCAAAGTTTTCCGTTACAAGATGCATGGGCCGCACTAACTCGTTTGAGACCATTAGCTCTGCAAATAGTTAGTAACACCTCAAACTATCCTTGGGATGTTTGGGGAAAAACTGATCCCGTAAACTCTTCCCACGCCACCTCACTCTCTCGAGAAACTGTGAATAAAGTTATCGGAGAGTTATTACCAATTAAGATCCTTGGAGGGAGTCTTCCAGTACCCGTTCCTCATCAGGCGTCCCCCGCCATGGCTTAACTAACTCCTACGAAAAGTCTCTTGGCGTTTTCCAAATAAAAGAGATATAAGGAGAGCTTACTTTACATGAATGCCCTCCAAAAAAAAATACCGACTGCACCTGCAAATGTCTCACATGCCAGCTTATTTGAATACTATCAAAATACATGCCAAGATTGTGAAAGCCTTTTAGGTCAAATCGAACAATTAACGCCTAGCCTTAATCACTTTTCTGGCTGGGCACCCGCCCCTTCCCACGCCCCTGGTAAAAAGTTAGAATTAAACTTAGAGCAACTGTCCTCCGTATTTGCCGACCTGCTCGCTACTCACTCTGAACGTCTGGTTAAAAGCCATACAAACCTCAAAAAAGATGAGGGGTATGTCCCCTTACTTCTTTCTCTTCTTCGAGAAGAAATAGCCAAAGAGTCCCTTCGCACTAAATCCCTTTTTGCGGCGTTTCTTCAAGAAAAGAATAAATTACCGCATTCTAAACCAGCTATGCTCGACATAGCCTTAAAAATAAGGACTCCCCCGCAGAGTCTCGATATTTTATCCGCCGAGATCAATCATAAAATGCCCCTTTGGCAAGAAGACATCATTGCGTATATAGCCAACTACCCCTACTGCCAGCTTCTATTGGAATGTGGGTCTACCATTCTAAAAAAAGATAATAAAGAGATCCAACGTGCTCTGCGAAAATTTCAGAGTTTTAAACACCCCTTTCATTCCGTCGAATAGTATCGGCTCTCTTCAAATGCTGTCACCTTTGGGTAAACTTAGACCTCTATTAGCGGTGTTGATTACAACCCACAACAGAGAATTAGAAACCCAAAAATGCTTGAGCCACCTACTCAACGCCACCCTTCCCCCTCATTGGGACTTGAGCGTACATTTGACGCTAGACTGCTGCGACCCTGGAACATATGAGAGGTTGAAAGCCGACTGGCCTGAAGTTCAATTTTACTCAAGCTCTAAGCCTTTATACTGGGGGGGAGGCTCCCTACTGGCTTGGCGGCAATCCCTGCATCTATCTCCCAGCGCTTGGCTACTGCTTAACCAAGACACCTATCTCTATCCCTCCGCCCTCACCTCTTTATTTTATACCCAAAGTTCCCGGCCCTTAGCTATTTGTGCTGGTAAGACCTGGGATCCCCGCACAAACTCCATTTCCTACGGAGGCTGGGAATTCCACCCTCGAAAGATAGGGCAGTTCACGCCCCACTCTACGCTTTCCTCTATGGCCAATGGCAATGCTCTCCTCATTGGCATAGATACTTATCAGAAGATAGGTAAATTAAACCCTATCTTCTCTCATAGGCTAGGAGATTTCGATTACACTCTAACAGGAACAAAATTGGGTATTAAAACCCTCCTCCCTCAATTTCCCATCGCACAGTGCGAAAAGACCCCTCCCCCCCCATTGCAAGGTACATGGAAACAACGGCTACTGCACCCAAAAAACTTAGATCTCGTAGCCCAAACCGCATTTTTATGGAAGCATGCACCTGCATCCCTACCTTTACTCACGCTAAAAACCCTAATTCATGCCACTTTTCCTACCGTTTGGAAAAAACTCCGCGATAACATACAAGTATGAAGCCCATTTTCCCATCGGTAGGAATCACAGAAAAGAGGGGGTTGAAGTATTTTCCCTTCAGAACGCGCCCCTTGCTCCATGATGCCGCTTCAAACCAAGCAGCAACAGGCTATCCAAGAGTAGCTTGGCCCACAGACTCTCACCTAAAATCCATTTATCTCCAAGCAAAACCTCAATGTGTAACCTGGCAAAGTTTCAGAACAGAACTCGCCAATCTGTTTTGGGCAAAGTCCTTGAAAGAGTCCCCTAAAATGCCAATAGATTTGAGCCTCTTAGTTTCCCCCACCTCCAAAACATTAAAGGAGGATTTTCTCGATGCCTACTTAGAAAACTATGTCCGGCGTTTATTTCTTTCACGGATTCTTCAAGAAGCGACCCCCTCCCGCCAAAAAGAAATTCTCCACCGGTTTGTGGCCGCAAAAAATCCTAAGGCCCCCTCTGATCTTGCCGAATTAACTCTAAAGACTCAGATAGCGTGGGAAACAATCACCGCCAATCCCATACATTTTGAGCTACTCGGAGGTTCCAACCCCAAACCAGAAGATTGCATTCCTTTAGCTTCCCACCTGACCGAGCTTTTTTGGAGAGTTTCCCTCCGAACCGCTGAATATGGGAAAGTTCTTGGGAATCCTTGGTTTGTCATGGCGCATCAGAATGGATATCAGGTTCCCAAACTCGCACATTGCGCCATACAACTCGCCATGGCGGAAGTTTTCTCCCCCTTAAAAGAGGGGACATTCTTAGACCTCACTTATTCCATTATTGTTAGCTCTGAAAATAACAAGGAGGGAATCTCTACATACAGCCCCTATGATGGCGAAATCAATATTCACAATGCCATCATACTTCAGGCAGCTGGAACCTCGGAAAACCCAAACAAACAGGCTAAAGCGTATTTAGCGAATTATGTTTTCCATGAAGTGTGCCACGGGTTTCAGTCTGCCAAAGAAAGACCTAATCCACCCGAACCCCCCAATATTCGAAAAGGGTTCATCAAAAACCTTGAAGCCCCTGAAATCGTCAGCAATGCCATGGGAATAGCTGCAGAAAGGCTCTACTCAAATCAACTTCCTTCAGAATTTCCTCAACTCTTCCCTCTCACAGATGCGCACGAGTACTTGATCTCCGCCAAACACATTTCCACCTGTCCTACTTTCCCCATTGAATTTCAGAAACACTGCAAGTTCAGCTATCGCGCCTTTCGCTTGCTTCATCTATACTATCTTAAAAAGCTCACAGAACGCCTTTCCCTAAAAAAAAAATATGAAAACAATACTAGCATTCACCGGGCGCAAGGGTTCCGGAAAATCCACGATAGCGCAAGCTCTCAAAACCAATAATCCCGCTTTCAAATCCGCCGTCATTTTAAGTTTTGCAGAACCTCTGAAACGGATGGCGAAAGAAATCCTTCAGGCAGATGCATTCCTTACTGAAAACAAAGAAAAAACGGAATACGGACTCTGTGGAAAGACCCCCCGAATCATCCTTCAAACACTGGGAACAGAATGGGGAAGGAACTGCGTAGGCGAAGGTATTTGGACTGAAATCATGAAAAACCGCCTTCTGAGCGCCTCGACCCCTCAACTTGTTCTGATTGATGACCTTAGGTTTGAAAATGAGGCTCTGATGCTTAAAAAATTTCCAAATACATACATCATTCAAGTCGATAGATACCTAGCTGAAACAACAACTGACCCCCACCCATCAGAAAGAGGCATACCTTCTAACCTCATTGACCTAAAACTTCTCAATAACTCACAAGCAAAAATCAAGAAAATATGTCGGAACTGGACTCTCGGGCTCGATTCCCCCCTAAAATTGTAGATTGATTATTTTGTGGCGCTCACGCCCATCCCCCAAAAAGTATAGCCATCCATGTATCACCCTTCCTACACTCCCTTGATAGAGATCATCTATACGGAAGCCTCTACCCTGTTTAATCAGAAAGACAATCAGGAGTTAATAGCCCAAGACGTTGCCCTTGCACTCGTAGATCTAGGGCTCATTCCCATTATTACACCCTTTACCCATTTCGGTCCCTTTTTTCCTAAGTGCGGGGTATTAATAAACCTGTGCTATTCCCCTACGCAAACCCGAGCCCACTTTTATGATTCGTTACCTAGCTACAAAACCAACTATGAAATATCCGGCGCAAATCCTTTGGCGCTGAAACTTGCAAACGACCCTTACCTAACTTGGATAAAGTCCTCACCCGTTCTGCTCTGTAATCGCGAACTGTGCTTCCAAACAAATTATAAAAAGAATCGCGCCTTTACCAAATCGCTGCCCTACCAAGTTCTTTACCTTTCCTTCGTTCAGGGGAAACCTTGCACTTGTTACACTAACAACTCTTGGGACAAGCTTTCAACTATCCCCCTGAAAAAAATAGTACAAGTTCAAAAAGTTCTAAAAGAATTAAGCATAAAAAGCAAATGCCCTTTAGAAAAACTCTATGGTCTCATTGCTATAGCCGATGCCCCTTCTTGCATCAAAGTTTTAGGGATTGAACTGAACCCAAAACTTTTGCCCTCAGAGGGTTGGATTCATACCTTAGATCCTCTGAGTCTCTCCTACCGCCAAATCCTCTCTCGCGCGCTATTTAAACCTTTGAATTTACCCATAGATTAACCAAGCTCTGCACATAGAATACCTGATAGACAAATAAGCCCCTAGACCTTTTACCGACATGCCCCTTTTTCCTACTATCGAAATTGCGCTCCCATTTTCAAAAGCTACGGCTACAGCCACTCAATCTCATACAATAAAGTGTGCGAAGACAGGGGCCCTCATTTGCAAAAAAACTGGAAAAGTCCTTAGAGCTGGAGGGTTTGTCCTGCCTGCAAAATTCTTCTTAATTGTCCTAGACATGCTATCCTCACCTTTTGGGAGAATGGCAGGAAGGGACATTAACTACCCCATCCTGTACAAGGTGGGAGTGGGTATCATCATCGTAGCGTTTTTTCTCTTCTACCTACTCTATTCAGAACTTGGACAAATTCTACTCAAAGTCGGTTACCAGCCTTCGGCAGCCAGCGCCATAGCCAATTGGGTCATTCCTGTCTTCCCTGGGCTAATCGCCCTCATGGGAGCTTGCATGCTTGCTGGAGGAGAAAGACTCAGACAAGGGAAATCATTCGTTGACAAATACTCCAAGCAGCTTACTCCCCTACCCGCCTTTGAAAGCGGCGTGATTTTCAAAATAGGCGATATTAAACTCTCTCTACGCGATACCCACACTGGTATAGGCACTTTCGGTGGTATTGGCTCTGGAAAAACCGTCTCGCTCATGGTACCCATGATGCGGCAATTTTTCCAACAACTTAGAGACCCAGATGATAACAGTGAGTTCGCCAAATGCGGAGCTCTCATTCTCGACGAGAAAGGCGATTTCATCGATTCTACTATTACAGAAATGATTCTTGCAAATCGGAGCCTCCAAGACCTAGTTATCATAGACCCCGATTTAGACCTATACCGCTACAACCCCCTTGACCCGAACCAATCAGCAGACGAAAACGCAGCTAAACTCGCCAAAGTCCAAAAAATCCTTGGGACGTCCTCTGGGGGAGACAACGCTTATTGGGACCAAACCTCCCAATCAACTATTAAATTCTTCCTTCAGCTTTTAGAAGTGTATAAACCCAAAAATAAAATTGGGCTCGACGATGTTGCACGCTTTATGCGAGATGACGACATGGCTACCGTATTGTGTGATAAAGTCGAAGAAATCCTTGAGGAGAAAAAAAAGAACAATGAGATATCCGAAGAAGCTTACGGATCTTACACTGACGCAGTATCTAACACTAGGAACGCGTGGATCCAGCTCAACCCTAACACAAAATCCACGCTTAAAACTACCATAACCAACATGCTTGGGCCCATTGCCTCCAATCCTAGGCTTCAAAAAGTTTTTTGTCGAGATACAAACTTCTCCTTCAGAGATCTTCCCAACAAGGGAAAAGTCGTTCTATTTCGTGGAAGCGGAATAGACAAGTCTACAGCACGGCTCATCTGCGTTTGCTTAAAAATTGACTTTCAAACCTGGCAAAAACGAAGAAATGGCTCCGCAGCCTCCGCTTACGGCCTAAATACCACACGTACCGTGCTTTTCATATGCGATGAATACCAAGAATTTGTCACCTGCGGCGGAGAAGGAGACGAAACCTTTTACGGAGTGTCCCGCTCCACCCGTACTGCCCCCATCGTGGCCACCCAATCCTACAACTCTTTGGAAACCGCTATCAAAAATAAAGAACAAACGAAAACCCTCCGTCAAAACATCGCTACGTGGGTATTCTTTCGCTCCACCGACCAAGACACGTGTGACCTTGGAAAGTTCTTAGCCGGCCAAAGCAAAAAAGAAGACTTTTCTTCCTCTCAAGATACTACAGGGTTCATGGAGACTGCGTCCAACCTAACCGGGTCTGGAGGCGGAAAAGGCAGCTCCATTAACATCTCTAAAAAACTTGAAGAAAACTTCCGTTCCGACGATTTTTCCCGTCTCGTCACCATGACAATGGAAAAAAGTAAGTCTGGGCCTTGGTATTCCGAAGCTATTGTCTATCACTACCACGACATTGATGACTCGGCAGAAAGCCGCTGCTACAAGACTAGGCTCACGCACCTCTACTACCCCGATAAACTCAGAATTCAATCTGCGCTCAACGTCAAACATTTAGACCATATCCTTTATGACAGGAGCTGGCAAAGAAAAGCCCTGCAGAGAGGACTCCTCCTCATCCAAAATGCAGTAGAAACCCATACGACGCAAAAAGACCAAATTCAAATCATTCACGACAACGCAGAAGCCCTAGCTAAAGCCAAAAAAGAAGAAGAGTCCGATCCTCGGAACCTTCTGCGTAACGCTCACGCAAATACCCTTAAAGAGGACACTCAAAAGAGAGTAACGCATATAAGACAAAATCCTCTCGAAAACACTAAGGGAGCCATCTCTGAGCCGGATATCCAATTAGAGCAACTTCGCGAGGTAAAAGCTGCGCTAGAACTGGAAAGAACCCACGCCCAAGAGCCAGAAACCATACTCAATCTTACTATACAAATAGACGATGCGCGCCAAAAAATCGGGGCTTTGCGTATAGAAACCTCCCGAGAAAAAATAGAAGGGAAAGAAATTTTGAGAGCCGACGATGACCTTCTTGAAGACGAGTTCCTCCCCGCGCCCATTAATACATTTGCTCCGCCCCCTGCAGTAGAAGAAACTGCGCAAGCTAGCGACCAAAGCGCTCTATTGGAACAAGAAGATCACGACCGCTTATGGGAACATGAATCCGAAAACTGCGACCCTACTTTGGCCCAGAACCTCATGGAATCCATTGATGAAGCCATCCCCTCTGATATCTTCTCTGCCTATGAAGACGACGAAGACCAAACCGATATTCCTCCCCACCAATCAGACCTTCCTGACACCCAACCAGATGTGGCTGAAACTGTAAGCGGAGACGAACCAACCACGTCCTCCCCCCCCGATAATAACCCTGCCGCCCCAGAACTTAAACTAGATGAGTGGCTGGACCCATGGGAAAAACCATCTGGAGATTAATCTCCCATGAGACTATCCAAACTTGAGAGAAGAAAAAAGGAACAAGAACTTTTAGCAGAAATTAAAACGTGGGTCTATACACGCCCCAATGAAACCACCCCCCCACTCGAAGAAGCTTGGATCATTCATAGCCAAATAGAATGGAAAGGAAGTTTAGCTACCGCCGCAGAACTATGGGAAGATATGCCATTTACCGACCCCGCAGTTATCCAATTCATGCTACAAAACAACGAAGAAAGCTTGATACCCTTAAAAACGCTCGAAAGTCTTCAAGCATCTATAAACAAGCTCCAACAAATAGGAGTTCCTATCTCGAACCAATTTTTCTCTCTCAATTGGAGCAAAAACCATAAAACTCATAAGGGCGGGAGATTTCTAGAAGTTAAACGTATCTTAGCCCCTTATCAAACCTCCCCGAAAGAAAAATTAAAAACCTTGCTTCCGCAAAAAGAAAAGAATTCTAAAAAGAAAGGTAAAAAGCCCTCTAAGGGAGGCATCTTAAGTTTTTTGGGTTTATAATAGTCTTCCTCTATTCTCCCTTTTTCTCCCGTTGACTTTGCCCAAAGAATAGCAGATAACAGCATCATAAAATATGTTAAAAATATTACGCCTAAAACCCTCCTTAGGAATCTCCATCGGAGCCATGGCCTTCCCACTTTTTTCATTACAGGCTTATCCTCCCGTCCCCCCTGCTCCTCCCTCCAGCCAAGCTACCTACAATTTGACGACAGAAATTCCCATCGCACCTAAACTACCCGCCCGAGACTGGGAAAAAAACCCTCCTGTTTCTGATTCTGATACTATATGCTATGAAATAGAGACAAATGTCCCAATCCATAACAGATTTGAAACCCAAGAAAGATTAGCCATGGGAGAGTATTCTGAAACGGAAATAGAAACGGAGGCGCTCATGATTGTCCTTGCTGAAAGTTGCAAATCTATCAAAACCAAAATCAAGTTGCTGAAAGCCGTCCTCTCCGCAATCGATAAATCCGAGCACTCTGACGTCACAAAAACCCTACTCAAAAGTAAAACGCAAGCTCTTTTTTCAAGCGTCCTGCCAGACACACAACCCCCCAAAAACCCAGATACTAGCCCCCTCCGCTAGCCACCAAATATAAAATATATGGGGGCCACTTACTTAAAAGTAATAACCCCCTGCATAATATCTGGAGGCCTTCTGGGCCTCTCATTTAGTCCCTCCCCTCTGCTTTCTCAAGCCCTCCCTTGGATAGCTTTCCTACCCTTTTTAGGCGCGGCCCCCGCGCTGACTCTGAAAAATACCATCATAGGAAGTCTATTCTTCGGTATATCATGCCAACTCATCGCACTTCATTGGATAGCAGAAACGTCAACTTGGGCGTGGCTCGCATGCTCTCTCCTTCTTTCCAGCCAGTTTATCCTATGGGGAGCCATAATAAAATTACGAAAATGGGAGAGTGCCCCTTGGAAAATAGCTTCGGTATGGACTATTTTAGAAATTCTCAAACAATCCTTGCCCCCCTTTGGTTTGAACTCCTTGGCTAGCGCGGCCTTTACCCCTCTATTTAGCCCCTTGATATTTCTCTTTGGGGAGAGTGGGCTCACCTTTCTTATTCTTCTTACCGCAGCAGCCGCCGCCAACTGGAAAAAGGTGACCCCCGCTTCACGCGCAATCACTTTACTAGCTATCGTCCCCTGGTTTTTGCCCAACAAGCTAGCAAGCAACAATCCCAAACCGCAACTTGCCCTTATCGCACTCATCCCCTCTGGAAGAAATTCTCAGCCCTCGTTGCTCGCAAAAGAAGAGTGGATGAATTCTCTATTGCAGGAGACCCAAATAGCTGCTGATGCTGCTGCTACTCCCGACCTTATTCTTTGGAGCGAGGGCACTCCCTTCGCTTTAGCAACCCATGAAAAGTTCGGCCAAGCCGTTATAAACAGTCTGCTCCATTTCCCCGTCCCGCTTCTTTTAACTGGGCCTAAGCCGTCCCTAACGGGGACTTACAACTCCAGTTTCCTCCTTACCCCTCAAAAAGAACGCATCAACCTTCAAGAGCATAAGAAAACAATCCTCATTCCAGGGGCGGAGTTTGTTCCAAACTGGTGGCCTTTTCCTCCCGATTATCAAACCTACCAAGCTGGCGACACATCTCAGCCACTTATCGCCGCGTTTGGTAAACTAGGCATAAACATTTGCTCTGAGGAAATAAGCTACCTACACAACAACAGGTTGCGTCAGAAAGGTGCCCAGCTATTAATAGGCTCCAACAATCACATTGATTTGGGCCATTGGGGTACCATTCAAACCTTTAGATGTGCCCGCCTTAGAGCGGTGGAAACTCAAACCCATTTTCTCCGGTGCTCTAATTTGGGAATATCTTCGCTCTTCGCGCCAAACGGGGATATTCTTTGGGAAAGTACCGCACAAGTTCCCTCCTCTCACTCCGTACCGTTAGCGCACCCCCCCAGCCTCATCACCTGCCCCTCAGTTTACTCTTCTCCTTGGGGATTACTAAGCCTCTGCGCACTCTTTCTCCTCCCCTTTAAAAATTCCTCTCGACGAAATACAACAAATTCTCTATAAATCAGAATGCCCTCCCCTACAAGATTTCCCTCCTGGCTGACTTTTCTCGTTTCCTTTGCAGCATTCACCCCTTTCGGTTTGTGCTCCTTTTTTGACGATTTACGGCCTGCCCTGCTCCCCCACCAAAAACCAACGGTTCCCATCGCAATTACCCTTTTATACTACGCTTCAAGCTCATGTAAAATTGCAAGCGGTGCCTCCCTAGAACTCCTAAAATGGCATCAGTCAAAGCCAGACCATATCCAGTTGGTCTTCGTTAGTTTAGACCCTACTCCAAACGATATGTTTCAACATGCCGCATCTAAATTACCACGTGTGCCAACCCTTAAGTATGAATCACGAAGCTACTCTCTCCTCAAGAAGTTTGAAGCATCTACAACCCAACTTCTTGCCGTTGATTCCCAAGGGACACTCATCGAAAAAATCGCGCTGCAACCCCTGCCCACCTTGATTTCCAAACTTGAAGCCCTCGCTCCGGCTGCACCACTTCCGCAAACAGCTCCCCAAACAGCCCCCCAAACGCATCCCCAAGCCGCTCCTCTGAATCTGAACCCAGACCCCTTCTCCGCGCTCACTAAAACCCTCACTTTGCTTCAATCCCTTACTCAACCCCCTTCTAAGGAATAAGCTTCGGAAGTTTCTGACCTTGCCCAGCCTAAACATCCAAGGAAAACTTGTTGATGCGGTTCTCTACCCATTTTCTAAGCCATCTTATCGGCACTAGCACTCAATTTATTGTTGGGCTCCTTGTGGCCAGACAGCTCGCCCCTGAAGGAACTGGGAACTTGGCTATCCTGCAAAGCCTCTGCCTACTCGTAACACCCTTAATTCTCTTCGGAATTCAGGGGCCGCTTATAAGAGAACTAAATAAAAATTTCGATCCTCAATTAATTCGTACCGCGAACTTTATGGCATGGACCACGTCTCTTCTCTCGTTCCTCCTTCTGCTTCCCGCTGTTTGGTTAGCCCCAGCACAAATTCAACCACTAGCCCCCCTTTGCTTTTTTCTTTATTGCCTAGGAGAGGGCTACGAATTGAAAGCGTCGCGTCTCTACCTTCTTAAGCATACCCTTGAGGCAGAAATCCGCTTAAGCAACTATTCCCTTCTCGCCTGCGGGCTTCTTAAAGCCCTCTGCGCATTTTCTCTGCCACAATACGCTATAATTCCCGCGCTCTTTGCTTGCTCAAGCTTGCACTGTTTCTTACTTCGGTGGAAAAACTCCCATTTGCTCCCCTTACCCAGGAGCAGCAAACCGTCCCGAAAAATCCTTTCCCAACTCATCTCTCAGAACTGGCTCGCTTCGCTACCCCAAATCCTCGGACAGATTAGCAAATGCTCCTCCCCGTTAATTTTAGCCACATCGCACGGGAGCGTCGCAGTGGGGATTTTAGCCATTACCCTAAAACATAGTGTTTTCTTCACTATTGGGGGTAAAATGCTACAAGAAAGATATTTCAACAGCCAAACTGGAAAGTTAGGATTCAAATATGCAATGCTCGCCACCCTTCCCACCCTTGCCACTCTCCCCCTCATACCCCTCTTATACGGATCCCCCTTTAAAGACGCAGCATTCTGGAGCGCTTGCTTTCTACCCCTCCATATCCTCTCCCTCGTAAACTTGGGGCAGATACAAAACTTGCATGCACGAAATCTGAGCCAAAAAGCAGCAGCCTACGGCTCGTTGGGGCATCTTTCCTGCATCCTCCTCAATCTTCTTCTGATTCCCTACTGGGGAATCCTTGGGGTTGCCGTCGCTTCGACACTAGGGGTTGCAGTTCAAGTGCTTTCGCGGCCTTCCCCCAAGCTTCCTATTGATTCTCCACGCAATCCAACTACAATAACCTCATGAAAAACTTTTCCTATATCCATATAGAAAAATTAAAAGTTTGGGGGAGGGGGACCCTTGGGGAAAAGCAATATAAGCCCAATAAATACAAAAGACATTGGGGTGTACAAGGATGCTGGGAACATGACCTCCGGCTAATAGACACCCCCAATGCCGACCCCGCCAAACTAACTCTCAACGGCATATCTTGCTTAGAAAGTAAATGGGAAATCGTATCAGCCAAACCGGAAAACTTAAACGCCTTAGGAGCATCGAGCCCAACATTTATTGCCGATAAAGCTCAAAATTACATTCAGGAAAAAAACATCAAGGTTCGCGAAGACCAAGTTAAAGTTGTCATGCTTCTATGCGCCGCTTCTCCCGAATTCTTAAGAGATGGGGACAATCAGAACCCCATCAACAACAAAAAGGTGCTCACCTGGGCTAAAACAACAATCAGCTTCCTGCAAGCCACCTATCAAGACAGACTTCTAGCCTGCATAATACACCGCGATGAATTAAACCCCCACTTGACAGCTTACGTCGTACCAGCTCTGCAACTTGATCTTAAAAAACGAGGCCCCAAAAAGGGCCCGCCTTCTTCCCGCCTTCAATGGACGCTCAATGCCTCTAAAATCTTCACCCCTGATCCCAGTGTCATCCTCACACTTCCCAATGGTAAAATTCAGAAAGTCAAAAAAGGAAAAGGCAGCTGCTCTCTGCTCCAAGACTACTACGCAGAGGCCCTACAAGCTGCAGGGCTGGACATAAGAAGAGGGGTAAGGCGCGCCCCTCACCAAACAGGACTCCCCCACGAAAACACAAAAGACAGATGGGAAGCCCTGTCATCCCCCATACCAGAAATTGATGACATCCCCGATAACCAGCTCCGAAGCTGGGCTACCAAAATAGCCCTTCAAGCCGCCAGTTCCCGGAGGTTTCTCCTTGAAAAATCACATTATCAAGAAGCCGCAGCCGCTGGAGCCCTACAGTTGAAAAAAGCCATTGAGCTGCTGAAAAAGCTGAAGAAACAAAAAAATACGTTAAAACAAGCCCTCCTCAAACCCACCAGCTGCCCTTCCACAGAAGAAGTCTTAACTAAACTAACAGGGCTCGACACAACTTCTTCCCCCAACGGGCGATTTTTGCTTCTCCCATCGGGATTGCAGCTGCTCCTTCGCCCTGACAACACATTCCGAAATCTTACTCCTCAGATTCCAGGCGCTGGAATCCTACAAAACGACGAAGAAGGACACACCGCATTGGAAGCTATAACTTTTATCACCGGATGGTCCCCAGTGGATGCATTAAGCTGGGTTAACCATACCTTCGGATCCCATGCTGCCTCTTTAATGTCGCCTACCAGCCCGTTAGCTCTAGACCTTACCTACAAAACGAACCTTCTGCAAGATGTATCAAAAAACGAAGAGACCACTTGGCCACGGTTATTTAACGCCCTCACACAAACCTTTCGATTTGATCCTCTTTTTATTCAACAACTAAAAGAAACCCGTTGGATTGGGAGCAACAAGTTTGGCCATCTTACCTTTGGCAAAGTCCAATTTGGAACAGGAGAAAAGACCACTGCTGCCGGAAAGTTTGTTCAGGACATTACCAATCCTCAAGGGTTTAGCTGTGAAACAGGGCCCGATGGCGCCGCTTTTATCTCCGCTGCCTCCCAAACCCCTCCAAAGACTAGCAATACAATCATAGCTACATCCCCATTGGAAGCTATAGCCTTAAAACACTTGCACCCCAATAACACCATTATCCTCGTGGGGCAAAACCCCCGTGAGGAAACTAACAAAATCATTGAGAGGCGATCCACCGGAATTCTCTCTATAGCAGAGCCTTCCACCCCCGCCCAACCTACTCTCTCCCGTTGGATAGAAGAATTAAAACTAAAGAGCCTCAAGTTACTCAAAATACCTCTGGGAAGCACCTCTTTCTTAGACAATTACTTACTACCTCAAAAAAAAGAAACCATCACTCTAACCCCTCGCCCTGAGTGAACTAACCCCCTCCTATGTTGCTACGCAAAATCAGTAAAGTTTTTATTTTAGCAGGGCTAGCTTCGTCGCTTTTGTGGGCTATAAATCCCGCTAAACACACCCACAAAAGCGACGAAGCTACAAGAAACCCCCCCCTCAATACCTCCAAAAAAGTGGAGTTCACTCAGAAATTGGCTCAAAAAACGCTAGTCTATTCAAACTTAACTTTTTACCCCCGAGAAAGTGAAAAAGGCAAACAAATTGAAAACCTGCAAAGTCTCAACAAGGTCACCTCCTCTTTGCCCCTCAACCGACTAAATAGCCAAGAATATGCGCAGGATATTAAAACCCTCAACTTACTTTTTAACGAGCCCAATATACCAAAAGCCCCCATTCAAGCGATCCTTACCCAAGAATTAAACTTAGCATTGCGCACTCAAACCCATTTGCAATTGGACTGGGGGCACGCTGAACTCCATTTGCTGCCCCTGGCCCATACCCCTCTTTTTCAAGCTAATCTCACCATAGACCAACTTAATCGCTGCATCGATTTTAACCATACAAATCTCTCAAACTTAAACCTAAAAGGCTTTGATCCCTCTCAGAAAAGCTTCAAAAACTGCAATCTTTCCTTCTCTAAAAATCTGGATGGCCTACTACTGACCAAAGCCTCATCCCTACAAGGGGTCACATTGTCTGGAGTAGACCTGTCCCAATTCGACCCCTCAAAAATCTCATTGAGCAGCGCGGTACTCGCAGGTAGCTTCAACTTGGATATGAAGGCTCTCAGTCATTGCCCTGACCTAACCAACTCTGACCTTTCGGGCTTGGATCTAACAAACTTTGCCCCCTACAAAAAAAATCTTACGGGGATAGACTTTTCCCACTGCAAAAACCTACCTGTCGAAAGCATGCAAAATGCCATCTCCTTACAGCACTGCGATCTTTCCTTTACTGACCTAAATAAGTTTATACCCAATGGGATAAACCTAAAAGGAGTAAATCTTACAGGGTGCAAAAACTTGAACATGGGGGGGCTTTCCCGCGCCAACTCCTTGGAGGGGGTAAAGTTCTTTGGATTAGACATGACCCACTTTGAACCTGTAGGGAAAAACTTGAAAAATGCTTGCTTTGCCGGTAGCAAAAATCTTACCGCACAGGCTTTAGCAACGGCGCTAAATATTGAAGGGATAAACCTCTCTTCTTCCAAAGTCTCTGAAGACGAGTTAAAAAAAGAGCTAAAAAAAAACCGAAAGTCGCTCAAAGTTTTATCCTCGATATCCTTTTAACTGAAGCTAGAACACTTCCTTACTTCCTTTAACTCGTCCGCACCGAAAGTCAAACCCCCCTAAGCCGACTCGCAAAGAAGAATTATCAAGCGCGCCACAAGTCGCGCTTGATAATTCTTCCCTAAATCCGATAAATGAGTAAATGGCCCCCATTCTACCTAGCTTATCCTTATGTCTGCTATTGATAAGCGGTATCATTGTTACCTTTTCCGGATTCCAGTCGGCATCCGTAAAGGCCAAAAGTCTTCGTATATTCCTATCTGGTTTTATTGCCTACTTGACTTTACCTCTCATTGTCAACAACCTAAATTGGGCAAGTGCGGGACCTCCGGTCCTCCCCGCCCTCTCTAATACAGGCGTTCTCGCGGCAATCTCTGGACTCAAATACTGCGAAGCTGCGGCTGATCCCCATATGTCCTCTGACGAGTTTATTTGGAAACTATACCCCTACATCAAATCCTCTCCTATATCCATACCCTACTCGCATCCCGAACTCCTTCTCCCTCTCTCGGGTAAAAAAACCCAGCCGCCGTTTCTTTGGGAACTATACCCGCCGTCGAATCACTGCTTTTCGCACGTACAAGACATACTAAATACGGTAGATCAGCTTCCGCAAGAACAGCTCGCAGAAACCATTACATTCTTGCTCCTACTTGGCAACCAACTCACAAGCCTCAATTTTCCACAGCCTTTCAACACAGGCATTGAAATTCTGCAGTCGACCTTGCTGACCATCACCACAAACCCCACTTTAGCAACCTATCCTAAAATCGTCAAAGAAATAGAAAAAGTCACTAGCCTTCCCACCAGACTAACCCACACCCAAAAAAACGTAGCCCTCGTCCACTATTACCGTATTAATGCCTCCATATGGGACAGTCAAAATAAAACCACTCTAAAAAGTCTCCTAATAAACCCTAATGAGCTATACAAATATCGCATATCCCCGTTAGATGATAACCCAAAACGCATTCTCCGGCTCTTAGCCACAGGACAGCTCTACCACCTCTATACCCTCTATGCCGACCAAAAACCCCCTTCACGAACTGACTTAATTACGTCTATTCCCCCCGCTAATAGCCTCTTAAGTCAGAAACTAAGCCAACTCGCCCAACTCATCTTAGAAGAATCACACGAAACTTTGCCCTAATACCCCTCTTCCCCATCTCCAATCACAAAACACAAAATGAATGACCAAACTAACCCCTTCCCCGTCACTGAAGCCCACGATACAGAAAAAACTGCAGAACAAACCCTTATAAAAAGCTTATGGCTCAAAGAAAATACTTGGAAAAAACTGCTCATCACCAAAGCCGCATTCCACCTAACTTGGAGCGAATTCTTCGATCTCCTTATAAAAAAAGTGGAACAAACTAGCTATCTGCCTGTGGAAACACGAAAAAAGCTGCAGGATATCTCCCCTGACTCTCTAGAAACGCCCTTTGAAAAAAACATCTATGGATTAGGACCTCCTCCGTGGGAGAACACCCGCATTATTCATTCCATCAAAGAAGAGACTCAGCTATTAAACCTACATTTGCAACAGCTCATTTCTACACTCGAAGATCATGCCGAAACGTTGATAGAAACAGCCGAAACAACCAATATCCCCCTATGAAAACCCCTCCTCTCCTCTCTTCCCGCCCATTTACTACCCCCATCAGCTCGGAGAACATGCTCTGGATTAGTGACTGTTGCTTAGCGCTCGATGTCAAGCCTGAAGCTTTTATAAACACTATTCTAACCCTCTTTAAATCCGAAAGTGGGATACTTGATCAACCTTTGTCCCAATGGATTAACCAAACCCACAAAAATAAAGAGAATTTAGAGATCGCGCTTCGAGACTTGGAAGATGTCCGCATCCTCATCGAAGAAACCACGCGGGCTACACGTTTGTATATTAACCAAATAAATCATAGCTCACCCACGGCAATAGAAAAAAGCCTCTCTTAAAGCCCCTCATATTGTCGACGCCTAACACAAAATCCGCTATACTTAGCCATGCCCACCTACCGCGTCATTCTAAAAAAGACTAAATACTTACCAAAAGGTTCTACCGCTGCGGGAAGAAACCTAAAAAGGTACCTATCGCTCTACATGGATGAAACCGAAAAACTCAAGATGAAAAATAACGGCGAGGCGCTTAGCGTAGTAAAACCTCCCCCCCTTTCACCCCCAGAAAACACACTCAGCGATGAAAAAGCTGGAACCTTTTGGACAGGAGGGTTTTTGGGACAAACCAAAAGTCCCCCAGCCTACCAAAAAAACAAACAGAAAAGTTGGATAAATACCACCCACAATCTGTGGATCCAACTCTTGGAATCTAAAACGAAGCGTCGTAACGATGGTTTTCGGTTTGTACTAAGCTTGTCTTCTGACTCTCTGGCAACACTGAAGGCTCACAGCTTGAGTCCAGACCAAACCCTCCGCGATATTTGGCGGAAAACGCTAAGCCTTTATAAACAACAGCATCAGTGGGTAAGCCCTCAACACGAATTGGGGTGGCTGGCAGCTACCCACCACGACACCCGTAACACCCACCTGCATATCCTCCTCTTCCCGACTACCCTTTCCGGGCTTCCTCTAAGAACCAATAATTGCCGAGGGCCCAGCAACACAAACGATCTCAACAACCTCATTGCCCTTGCCAACCTTGCGGCGGAAATTTACTGGAGGGAAACCCTCCCCTTACGCGCGCAATCCCACGAATACCTCTCCCAGCTCCGCCAAAACCCAGAAGAAGAACCGCCCATTCCTACCCTAGATCGTTTTAATATACCTTCAGGTTTTTACTCAAAGCCCCTACCTGACTCCCAAATTCAGAATAATCACCCCTTAGAAAAATGGAACACTGCGCTACTCTCCCCTCAACAAATTGAGGAATCTGAATTAGAAAGTGGGAAAAAGTCCCTCTTGGACGAATTGAAAAAACAAATGAAAAAACGGGAAGAAATAACCGTTTTACAACATTGCCTCTCGACTTTCCAAGTATGGCATGCAAAAAAAATTAACCCTTGGACCGCTAAGAAAGTGTTGAATAAAAACAAATATACAACCAAAACCCTTACCGAAAATTTGTCAGAAGAAGTTTCAACTCTGAAAACCCTAGCTCCTCTGCTTTCTCTCCTACCAGAAGGAAAAGCACGAGAGGAGTTGAAACTTCTTCAAACAGAAGAGTTCGGGCATGGGCTTTTAGCCCTCACTTCCGGAATTAAACCCCTTCCCGACCCCGAAGAAACATTACAAGGACTTCATAAACTAGCGGCCCTCTATGACAACTCCATCCAAGAATCCGATTCTCCTGAAAAACTCAAGTTAATTCAGCAAGAAGGTATCTGGGCAAAACGGGAAAAGCTCAGAGAGCACGCACGACTCCAAAAATACAAAATTATTCTAAAAGGGGTTGAATGCTTACAAGCTCAAAACCTGCCGACATATAATACGATCCCTATCCTGAAGGCCCTCATACAAGGCAGCCAGACCTTGAGTGGAGCCTTAACAGCCCGCCACTCTGAGGCCTTTTATGCCACTATCTCAACCTCCGAAGGCGTTCGCTATCGCTCCACACCCAGAGAGTGGCATATCAACCAAAAAACATTAAAAATAGAGGCAGGCCCCTCTCAAGGAAAACCCTATCCCCCTCACATTGATCCTGAGCTCATTTTGCCCCAGATAGCCTCCCTTCAAAAACTTCCTGCCAAATCTTCCCTCACATTACTTGCTGCTGCACTCTCTCCCAACCCCACTACGGCCCAGCAAGAAGACACCCCCCTTATCCGCTTTATTAAATTCAAATTATTAAGAAGACGAAAACTCGCTATCCAAATTGCTAGGGAGTTAGATAAAATCCCTGAACTCTCTATGCCGCTATGATAGCGGTAGCTCTCTCCTTCCCTCTTCTGTTCCCCCAATTCACTCTATTAGGGGTTCTCACCTTACTCACTAAATTGGGTACGGAATTTGCTTTCTTCTACTATATTAAAAGGAAGTTGGGTAGCTCTCTGCTCCTGCTTATTGCGAGCAGCGGCATCTCCTGCTACATCGGCTTTCTCTTTCTGTTTATTCCAAAAATATTGAGCCTTCCTCCCCATCTCGTGCTCGAACATCCTACGTTTCTCCCAGATTTACCTTGGGCCACGATCCTTCCGTCCATACTACTTCCAGGCATTATCAGCACCATCCTAGCCAAAAAGACCCTATCAATTCCCCTCACCCTTTCCACACGCTTAGGGTTGGTCTCAAGTTTTGCATCCTTACTGATCTACTCTTACTGGTTCATTCTCTCCCCCTGAAGTAAATTTGACTATTGAATAGAAAATTACCACACTACTCAAATGAATCTCCCTACAAATAGTGACTCAACAAAAATGGAAGAATTTGTTGTCACCATCTACAAGCTAGACTCCCCTCTAAAAAGCTACCTTGACGCGCCCCGTTGGGATGCCCCACGGACTGCAGCACATACCTATACTACCCTCTTTGCCAAAGAAAGCCGTCCCGACGCTATAGCTGATGAGGCTTTCCGCTTAACCAATATGCCACCCTACGAGTTAGATGAAAGCCAATCTAACAAAGTGAAAGGCTACCAAAGTACTAGCCTCTCAGTCGGTGATTCAGTCCTCATTGAAGACGCAAAAGGTAATTCTACAACTCTGTTGCTCGACCATCTAGGGTGGCAGTCATCCCATAAAAAGCTTCTCCTCAACGAAGAACCCGTTCTTATAGTCCCCTATGTCTCAAATGACCTTAAGATTGGATTCAAAATAGCTGCAGAAGAATCCTCTAAGGGAGTGCCATACCTCCGCACCATCTCCTCACCCTGCAAAAACATTTCAGACGCGCCCGTAGGGAAAAATAAAGTCCTCATTCAAGATTCTAAAGATGGCCTCCCCTTTGGCATTTGCTCCGCCCTCGAAACCGCTGGAATAGCCCGCAAAACCGGAAGAGAAACAAACGAACTCATAGAAATGGAAATTATCTCTCCATCTCTTCTACTCAAATTCAACAATCTCAAAATTCGCAAGATAGCAGAAATCAAAACTCTCAAAGCCGCAGAACCCGCATACTGCGATGTCTAATTGCCTATAACAAGCGGCCTGGGTTTCATCTTTTACGCTGGACTTTCACCTGACCGCAGAGACATTAATCCCATGCGTCCTTTCGTAAACCATACCTCTACCCCGTTAACCACTGCCCTCCTTATAGCGTTTTCTTGCTTATTCGTATCCGCCAACGAACTCCCCACTACACCCACTACACCCACTACACCCACTACACCCACTGCCGCAGCGAAAACACCAAACAAACCAACGATTTCTGCTCTTACCTCCCCGAAAGGTACCATCTTAAATTCAAGAACGACATTCGTAAATAAAATAAATCACAAAAACTCATATGAAATACTTTTATCCCTCCAAGACTCTCCAGAAAGCAGGAAATTTCTGGAGGATCTAAATAATATAGCGCTAAAACAAAGTAAAAAAGGGACCATTTTTTCCACATATCCATGGGCTACCCAATTGGAAAACGGTCTCCTAACCACTACCATCAAATTTTCGGGATTCCAATGGAGAAAAGGTAAAAATAATATACTCACTCAAAACGAATTGCTTATTGTAACTCCCACCGGAGAACTCGCAACAGAGATTCCTCCGCGAGCCTCCGCGTCTGTATCGTTTCTTATAATTGCCTATACCGACTACAAAAATACCACTAAAATAAGCCTCATACCCAAAAAAGTACAATTGCTGATCCCTTAAATTTTCAATTAATACCTTTACCATGCAACCTACGAGCCTCAACGTAGCTCCCGCCATATACCCTAGACCAAAACTCCCTGAAATCCAAACCCTAGATAGCTTCCAGACATAATCACCTCAAAAACTCCGGAAATTATCTGCTTACCTTGCCGCTCTGAACACGGCATCTTTCAGAAGCCCCAACCAGAATTGTTGAATACTTAGCCTAAAAAATCGAAATTGCAGAGAACAAGTATTACAACGAAAAAAAGGGAATCAAATCAAAAAAGTAAAATCAATGAAAGGAAATTCCCTTACCAACTCCATAAGGTTTCCTCCCTACGTGGAAATTCTAAACTGACCTCAAAGAGCTTCGCATTAAAGGTTGATGATCTCCCACTTGCATCTTCAGCTAAACTTTATGACTCTATACCTAAATAAAGCAAAGCAAAAACCACTTTCGCACAACTTCCGTGAGTACTCAAAAAATTCCTCGACAATCAAATTTTTATTCTGCAGTCAATGGTTTTTTTATAATTTATGTCTTTGGATTTCCTATAAGTGCAAAATTCGGAACCCAGTCATCGTCAGGTTTGGTTTGGCGGGAACTCGTGGAGGGGCGAGGGCTGAGGAACGAGGTGAGAATTTTGCGCTTATAGAAAATACTTCGCTTCGCTTTTCCTCTTTATAAAAATGCGAGCACTGCGACCGCAGTCACCTACGTGCCCGTTAAGAAATTAATTTCTTATTTAAAAAATAAGAAATTGTGTACAGAATAAAAATTTGAATGTCAAAGAGCAGGTTCTAAACCTTATAATAAGAACATCCAGATAAAATACAAGGGGATTTTCTTCGCATTAAAGGTTGATGATCTCCCACTTGCATCTTCAGCTAAACTTTATGACTCTATACCTAAATAAAGCAAAGCAAAAACCACTTTCGCACAACTTCCGTGAGTACTCAAAAAATTCCTCGACAATCAAATTTTTATTCTGCAGTCAATGGTTTTTTTATAATCTATGTCTTTGGAAATTTAAGCCAAGACAGTTGGCAAATTGAGCTACGGCAAACTTGCATGGCAAATCGAGCATCTCCAACGGCACGACACGAGTCTCTTTCCTCTCGCGCGCAGCGAAGCGAGCACGTGAGGAAAGAGACTCGTGTCGTGCCGTTGGAGATGCTCGATTTGTCATGCAAGTTTGTCGTAGCTCAATTTGCCAATTGTCTTGGCTTAAAGTTACTTCGCTTCGCTTTTCCTCTTTATAAAAATGCGAGCACTGCGACCGCAGTCACCTACGTGCCCGTTAAGAAATTAATTTCTTATTTAAAAAATAAGAAATTGTGTACAGAATAAAAATTTGAATGTCAAAGAGCAGGTTCTAAACCTTATAATAAGAACATCCAGATAAAATACAAGGGGTTTTTTTCTCGACTAAACCTCAGTCTCAAGGGATATGCTGTGCATGCATTTTCTAGCTCTCCAGCTTTTTTCCCCTTCAAACATTGAGAAGGAAATTATTCGTATGAATGAAAAATATAGAGCAGAGGGGAAAGACTTAAACCAAAAACAAGAAGGAGTAGAGCTAGCCACCATTGCGCAGAATGCAAAAGAGTACTCTAAAATTTTTGCTCGGGAGTTGCAGGAAGGCCAGTACAAGGTCATGCCTGCGAAACTTGTAGAAATAGAAACTAACGGTAAAAAACGGACTCTTTATTTGTTCAACCTCAACGACAGCATTCTGCATGGTACCGTTTCCAATATTATCCATACCTTTTGCCAACAGGCAGGTATATACTCACCCAATCTCAAATCCTATATAAAAGGAGAAAACCACTGGAAAACTCTTAAAGGTTTCGCAGCTTTCGTACGCGCCTATCACCGGAGCCCCGTAGCTAAAAAAGAAAGAGGCCTTTATATCTTGCGAAGAGACATAGCCAGCTATACAGATGAAATACCCGTACATGATCAATCCCTTCTTTGGCCCCTCCTTAAAAAGGAGTTGAAATTTCCCGAATCGCCCTCTGCCAATGAGTCTCTCGCTTGGGAGTACACTCGCCAAGTGATCCAAACAGAAGCCACAGCCAAGAACGGAAAAACCTTTAAGAAGATGTTGGGGGTTCCTACTGGCTCTCCTATTTCAACAACCCTTTTTAATTTTTACTCTATAGAGTTGGATAGAGTGTTAGACTCTCTTTCCCTACAGTTTTATGCTCGCTATGGGGACGATATAATAGCAGCAGACACGTCCCGTTCCCTCATAGACGAAGCCAGTGCGATCATTCTGACCACTCTCGCAAAATACGAACTTAGACCCAACCAAAAAAAACTAGAGTCTTATTATCTCAACAATGCGGGAAGACACCTTGCGCATCCCATAATAAATACCACACATCCCAACCCCTATCCCGGCCGAACTCACATTCTTTTTCTTGGTTGTAACATAAAAGCAGATGGAACCATATCCTTGAGCAAAAAAGAAAAAAACTTAATTTTAGAGGATTTAAAACAGAGATTTTCCCATATTGACCCCCGTCTACCACCTCCCCTCAAATTACCTTTGCTTTGCCAAGCCGCCGCCATCGCTTTAGATCCCGAACAGCCTCTCTGCCAAAAATCGGCAATTCTTTTGAGATACAATATAACAGACAGGAAATGCCTGAATGAAATAGATATGAGAATTGCTTTAGAAGTGCTCTATGCCCTCACAAAAACACGTTCTCCCAGGGGGTTTCGACTTTTCCCTCTCCACGAAATGCGAAAGCAGGGGCTCCCATGCCTCACCACCATTCGCAATTCGGTCTCATGAATTCTCCTAAACTCTCTGCTTGGCTCACAAAACAAAAAGAGAGCAAGAATGAAGCTACCCTCATTGAATCCTCACTATTGAATGGGAATCTCACCAAATATTTTGTATACCGATTCAAATATTTTGCTTTGAAGAGTGTTTTGACTTTAGCCATAGCAATCATACAAACTAAAATACTCATTGACGGATTCGCTTCCACAGACTTTATACTCCATGCTTTAGGAGCCGGAGCCGCTGCCACTCTTATCTCCTCCTTCTGGTGGGCAGGCTTAGAATGCTTCCGCGAGGAGATTAGAAAACAAAAAAGGTCCGAAAATGGGGGCATTCTTATCCCGCAAGTTTTACTACTCTGGAGATCTATTACAATAAAAGCTATGCGCGCTGTAGCCGCCTTAAGCTTTGGTTCCTTTGCGCTTTGGCTCATGGTCTTCTCGCCTTCTCCCCTGTCCCCTTTCAACTTATACCTTTTCGCACTTCTCTTGCGCGTTATTCTAGACATACCCTTAAGAAGCTTTCATTCTTCCGTATATGCCACTCGCCGCATATATAAACCAATGGGGTGGGTCTTAGGCATCGAAGCGCTCTCTTTCATAGGCTTTCTTCTCCTACACCCTAGCATCGGCCCTTGGTCCGTTGGTGTAGTGACCCTGATTGCCACCACCCTCAATTTCTCTGTCAGCTGGTACTACATACAAAAAATGTTCGCTTACATGGGGTATTCCAAAGCTTTGGTAGTAGCAGTGAAAAAACTCAAACGGCCGTATCCCTCCCCCCTCTTTTCCCAGTTTATTCTTAATGCTATACCCTTGACCCTTTTTAAGGTTGACGCACTTATTATGGTGTTTATCACCATATCCCACGACTTTTCTTCTGGAGTTACTATCCCGCAAATTGCGCTGTTAGCCACCGCCATTCCCATGCTCCATATCACCCAAGAATGGGCTCAACTCATGTACTTTGACTATAAAAAACTAGAATTGCATTATCTCACTTCCCTCCGCCAATCCTTTGAACGGGCCAGCCGACTCATACCACTTCTCATTGGTGGGGGGCTCTGGGCCTGCCTTGTGCCTGCCATCTGGCTTGTATCCTACGAATGGATCATGCCGCCTCTTTCCCTTTTAGTGCTCTTGTGCGGATCCACCTACTTAGCGCAATCTGTCATCAAGCATTACAGCCTCGGGGAAAAAAGCCACCTCCTCATCGCTGGCTGCCTCCTTTCCTTCGCTCTCTGCCCTATCCTCTTTATAACACTCGATATAGAGTCTGCATACTTAGCCGCTGCCCTTCCCATTATAGGGATCACTATTATCCTCAACAAGAGCTTCAAAAAAAGGGCAGTACAGACCTATGCCGCTACTCTGCTTACCATAAGCGCATGGCTCATCTCGCTAAAAGGGAAAAAAGGACTCCTTCTCGGAGGATCCATCACTCTCAAAGAAGGGGATACTAGTCCCTACTTTCTTAAACTTTCCTTAGCAAAAGGGATCAGAAAAGTCATCAGAAACCAAAATCTTGCTCCTGCCTCTTTGCATATTACCAGCATACAACCCTCCACAGTGCTCTTTTTTACTACTTCTACCGAACCTTATATACTCGATGTTATTAAAACCGCAGCGGGCCCTCATCTCCAAAGCCTATCTCATTACATTGGAACCCCCCTTGAGTTAGTAAATAACCTCGCCACACTGGATGAAGCCCTTACCGCTGTCAACATCGAACCCCCCGTCTGGAAACACAATATCATGCCGCTGACATTCGACCTAAACGACCCTAGCTCTAACCCCCATATAGCTTGCACCGATGCCCAAGAGATTTATCACTCAGCTAAAGATGCTTTTCTTAAGCTAACCGAACCAAAAAAATGGAATACATGGGACGTGACCATTGAGGAAAAAGACGGGGTACTCACCACCATACATGCTTATCCTAAAAACACACCTAAAAAGATCCGAGATATATGGAGAAAAACCATATTAAAAAAAACCATATATTCCGCCTGGAATAGCTCTAAGCAGGGGAAAGATCAAGAAAAAGAGCTAAACCTCCATCCCTCCATCCCCTTTAATAATGAGCCCTGATATACATTTCCCATGAAAATTCCGCTTCAAGTTAGCTACGATGCCAAAGACGAATTCAAAAGACTGTGCAAAACCGAGAAAATTCCCTTCTTTTGGAATCCCAAAGAAAAAACTTGGGAAATCGAAGGTACGGAAGTCCCAGAATGCCTCCAATGCTATACTTTAGCCGACATTAAAAACAAAATTCATATAATTGACTGCGACTTTGCCTATATGCCCTTCGCCAAACTTGCCGGTGCCCGCTGGGACAAAGTTAACAAAGTCGTCACCTTCCAAGGTAGCCTACTTCCCCCTGCCCTTACAGGATTCCATCCTAAATCTTTTTCCTTTGGCGCGCGCATCGAAAAAAAACTAAATAACTCTGCGCCTCAAACCCTTTTGGCCTCCAAACCCATAAACTTGTATCCACACCAAAAAACAGCCGAAGTTAGGATACTGGAGGCTTGGCGCGTATCTCAACCGGGCTTTTTGCTAGCTGACGAAACAGGGCTCGGAAAAACCATAGCCACTTGGGGTGCTATTCAAAAAATCGGGGAAACTATCCAAAGACCCTTAAAAATATTGGTAATAGGCCCTCTCAATAGTTTAGAGACTTGGAGAGAAACAATCTACTGGATGGGATACAACCTCCCCCATGATATTCTTCTGCTAAACTATGAGAAGCTTAAAAATCTTTTTGCAGAAGAAAGCAACCGCGCTAAGAGTTTGAAAGGCATTGCCAAGTTTGGAACCATCGAATCCTTTGACATAACCGTTTTCGATGAAAGCCACTATCTCAAATCCCCCACAGCCGCCCGATCTAAACTCGCTAGAAAAGTGGAAGAAAATTCTCGGTTTTGCATTTGGATCTCTGCAACAGCTGGGCAAAATCCCCTTGAGCTTTCCTATTTAGCCAACCTACTCGCGAATAAAACAAACAACAAAAAATCCCTCCTTCAAAAAGATTTTGAAACTTGGTGCCAAGCTCAAGGTATCAAACTGCAAAGGGGCAAGTTCGGTAAATGGATTTGGGAAGGCCAAATCGAAGATAATAAAAAACTTCACGACATCCTGTTTGGGAAACAAACCCATGCCTTACGGCGGCGCTGCTCCGATATAGAAGGTTGGCCAGAAATCCAAAGAATACCAAAACCCTATCATTTTACACCCGCGGAACGAAGCCTCTACAATACGCAATGGAAAGAATTTCTGTTGGCACTCGAGCAGGAAAAATACGACCGCCAAGCAGGGAACAAAGAAACGACCAAGGGGCTTGTTCTTCTTTTACGGCTTAGACAAAAAGCGTCTCTTTTGAGGGTTCCCCACTCTTGCGCCCTTGCTCTCGAACTCTTACAAAACGGATACCAAGTAGCCATCAGCGTGGAATTCCTGCAATCCTTGGACGCTATCCGGAAAATCTTAACACAAGAAGGCATCTCCTGCAGCGAGTATTCAGGAAGAAACCGCGAGTCCCGAGAGCAAGAACGTAAAAAATACCAAGGGGGCCACAGTCCTGTCATCCTATTCTCCACAGAGTCTTCCATTAGTTTGCATCAAGAACAAAAAACAGACCCCTTGCGAAGTCAAATCAACCACGATTTACGCTGGAGCGCCATAGAACAAGAACAAATAGACGGTAGGAGTCACAGAAATGGCACCCACGCCCCCACTTATTGGTGCTTCGCCAAAAACTCCATCGAAGAAAAAGTTGCAGAAATCCTCCTCAACAAACTCGAAAATATGAATACCTTAAGAGGCGATAACCTTTCATTTGCGGATATTTACTCCGCAATTCTCAAGTAAGAGTTGATTGATGCTAATCCAAATGGATCCCGACTTACTATCCATCCGACCCTTTTTTCGGCTTGCTTTTCCTGCAATGTCGCAGATAACAAGTGCATGAAAATCTCAAAAGGCTTCAGCCTCTTAGAAACGTCGCTAACCTTGGCCCTGGTTTCGCTTCTCTACATAAGTTTATCCCCCGGCAACGCTCGCATCAATCAACTCTCCACTGAAGCTAAACGGGCTATGGTAACTACAGAAATAGAAATAGCAAAAAACCGATTTGAACAAGATTCCACCCCGAAAGAAGTTCTTGCTTTCAATGCGGCTTCAGAGGAAGAGAAGTTTACAAAACTCTCCCCCTACCTCAAAGTTGCTGATCCCGCACTCTTTTTTCAAGGCGCGCAAGTTTCCTCCTTCGTCATTAATGAACTCAATGTAGATACTCAGCTAAAATAGCCATGAGCAACAACCTACAAGGGTGGAGCACACCTGCTACCCCTTCGCTTGCGCCTTCCCCAAGTCTGCCCCCCCCTTTACCTGAAAAAGAAGGCTCAAGTCCCGCTTTCCCAGAAAAATTTCCATCTTCGATTCTAGATTCCGATTTTTCCGAAGATGATATTCTGACTTGGTGGAAGTGCCTACTCGGCTTTGTTACAGAAAAAAAAGTTACTGACATCATCTTTAACCCCGAAGCACATATGATTTACTGCCGGATTAACACCCTGCTCGAAGTGTATCAAACCCTCACTAAAAAAAATTACAACCGTGTATTGCTTAATAAAACCCCAATAGAAAATCAAAAAGAGGTCAATTCCCTAGGAGAAACAGATTTTGCCGTCACCATATATGGCAGAAGACTCCGTGTTAACGTATATAAATCTCTCAAAGGCATATCCGCAGCCTACCGGCCTCTTCCTTTCAAATCCATGCCTTGGAAGGACAATGGAATACCTGAGCAAATCATTCATGAAATTGAAAAAACCAAACAAGGGCTAATTCTCGTTACTGGGCCTACCGGCTCAGGCAAATCCACTACAATCTGCTCCATACTCGAATATCTGAACGAAAAGTATCCTTACCACATTGTCACCATTGAAGATCCCATAGAATACATCTTCACTAACAAAAAAAGTGTTATAGATCAGAGAGAAGTAAAAGAGCATACAGGTACCTTTCAAACGGCTTTGCGTGCCTCCCTGAGAGAAAACCCTGATATTATTTTTGTTGGGGAAATAAGAGACTACGAAACGGCAAGAACCGCCCTCATGGCAGCTGATACTGGACACCTCGTTTTTGGAACTCTGCACACCCGCCGAGTCTATTCCACGGTATCCCGCCTTCTTGAAATGGCCCCCGAATCCAACCGAGAAGAAATACGCTCCATGCTCTCCACCGCCCTCACCCTTGTCATCTGTCAAAGACTCCTTCAAAAAAAGGGGGGAGGGATTTTTCCCTGCCGAGAGATTATGATGCTTTGCCCGGCTGTGACTGCGCTGATAAAAGAAAAAAAAGAAAAAGGAATAAATTCCCAACTCGTAATTAACCAACAACGGGGAATGATGGAGTGGGGGCGTGCAATTGACTTAGCTCTAGAAGCAAACCTTATTTCAAAGGAAGAAGCCGAAAGGAATCGAGACAAAACTGAAGATATATAGTGACAAATTAAACTGGACTTCTTTGAAAAGTGGCGGAGAACTTTTCCATGATTGATTTTCTCACAGGGTACCCCCTCGACTACTACATTAGAAACATAATCAAGCCCCCTAAAAGACCTAATAAAGTCGCTTGCTACCTTTCTAGAGATTCCGACCTAATCCTCATCAAAACTAAAGGGCTTATAACCCATTGGGACCCCCTCTTGCGTGATATTCCAGGTGCCCCCTCACTTGAATGCACGCAAACCCAAAAAACAGAAGGAAAAGATAACCTCCCCTCCGTCTACGCCCGCGTTTTCCAAAAAGAGACAAAAATCAACAAGAACAACGAAACCATGTTTCTAATAGACGACCCTGACATTGTCATTACCTCCTACACAGTCTCCGCTCATGAAACGGCAGGAGAACTAGAAGCCAGCCTCTCGAAAGATCCTGGATCGGTCATAACCTCTTGGAAAAACTATAGCCACACAGCCGAATTCTCTTGGGAAATACTAGATAGCCATTGTCGCATCCTTAGAGATAAAATGAAACTCAGTAAACGTGTCATTCTGTGTGGATTTCCAGAAGCGCGCGCATTTTATAGCGCCCAGTGGTTGCAAGCACACCGTCAAGAATTGACGGCTCTTGCCCCTATCATCCCCACCTTCCTCAGCTGGGCCCTCCAAATGGCGCCCCCCGCCGGCTGCTTTCTTATAATAACAACCCCACAAGAAATTGCCATTTCCTACATTCAAGATCAAGAAATAAAAGTCTTAACCACACAAAAAACAAAGGAGGGGTTCACGGCAGATGAGGTCGCTGATATTCAAGAACTCATAGAAGAGGTCGGTGTTGACAAAAAAGATGCCCTCATTTGGACTTGGGGCATCCCCCCTAACTCCGCTCCCATGGCAAAACTCATCTCCAAATTTCCCAACACAAAAAACCTCACTCCCACAGAATTGGAAAAGATTCAACCTCTTCCCCTCCACGCAAAACTCGTAGAGCCCATCGACCTCAAAGAGGCTTGGCTTCTCAACCATATTTTAAGTTAATCCCATGAATAAATCTCCAAAGATAGCTAAAGAAACCCCCAAGCTCATTCCTTCAGATATCAAGTTTGAGGGTTTCCTTGTGCCCCGAATCTACAGAAACCAAAGTCTCTACAAATCTCATTCCGTTTTCCGGCTTTCGTTTTTTCTGGGCATCTTACTTTTGGCAACCATAACCACCTGCACCGTACAATGGCTATCCGCACAAACGGCCACTGAAATCAATCTTAAGACTCAGGCAATCGAAACAGAAGAATCTCTACGGATTCAATCACAAAGTAACACTTATAGACCGACCAAAGAGAAATTTAAAGAACTCGAATCCCTCAGACGCCAATTAAGAATTCCTCTTTCTCCTGTATTAGACGCTATTGAAAAAACAATACCGCCCGAACTCTCTATCAACCGGATCAGCGTGACCTGCACCCCCATTGCCAGCAGCCCAAGTCTTCGCCGTAAGATGCAGGTACAAATGGAAGTTTTCATACCGCTTGGGATGAGCGAAGACAACGCTATTGTTGGCGCTTGGCCCGTCGCTCTATCCGAGTTCCTCTTTAACCATAAGATTCTCGTCACGGAATCTATTTTTAGTCTCCCCAAAGAGTACAAACAAATGTCGGAAGACAAGAAAAAGAGAAAACTTTCCCAAATGGTCGGAAATACTAAAGAGTTAAATATAACCATGGAACTCAACCCAGAATAACCCTATGAAACTTACCCAAGGAGAAAACTCTAAACTCATATCTGAAGGAATTATAACCCTCTTGTGCCTTTCATTTCTTATTGTTGGAACTGTTCTGCTAGGCTCCTTTTTTACTAATAACGAACTCGACAACCAACAACAAATCCAAGAAGCCAATACCAACCTCCAAAACACCAACCGAAGAGACGCTAAAGAACTCAAATTCTTACGCCAACATCAAAAGTCTATTGAAACCATGTGGAGCACCCTTAAGAATTGGGGAGCAGGAATCACTGCACAAGACCTCTCGCCCTTTGACCAAGTTGGCCTCATCAACAAAATCCCTATTCCCCCCTCAAAAATCGCATCCAACTCCGTCGAATATGGCGGGTTGAAAGTCTTCGGTTCCAAAACAGAGTTTCAAAGGCTTGTTGGGGCAGTTGCCGAAGCTGAAAACAGATCAGGACTCATGCAGATCAAATCCGCCATTCTCCAACTACCTCCAACAACTTTACCTGGCAGCATGCGCCCCAGCTATTTAGAAGTGCAAATGGAAATATTAGGACCCCTAAGCCAATAGCCTACTATGAAAACTTTACTCTCAACCCACACCATCCTCGTTTTAGTTCTGACATTATCCACCGCATTTGGTCAAGCGACCCCCGCAACACAACCTGCCAGCTCTGCTATATCTATAGCCATCAACCCTAACAGCCAAATGTATTCTCAGATATCTAACTACCAGTATGCCCCCTCTACTCGCGATCCTTTCATCTCCTCCTTAATACTCTCACCCATAGTAATTGATGATGAGTTTATAGATTCTGCCATTTCCGTAGATCGCGAAAAAATACGAGCTGTCATCACAAGTCTTCAAGAATACATCAAAGAACGAATTCAAATCTTAGGCATTTCGTCTAGTCGACTTGATATGGGATATGCCCTTGCCAGCATAGACGCTGGGGCCAACTTACAAGTGATTAAACCTGGTCATTTTTTACTGCTGCCCTTCACCGATGAAACAGATGTAGGCGTCATCCAATCAGCAATTCAATTGGCTGCCGATGCAGGCGAAGCAATCAACCTAAACGTATATGAATCCGGTGCGGAAGCGGGCCTTAGCGTCCCAATCCGATCTATAAAAGAAAATCGAATCGAGTTTGATACCCCCATAACAAGCAGAAACATACAAGACACTGGGACTATAACAATCATGTACGAAAAAACCCTTTTAAAAAAGCCCATAGACCCTTCTCCAAGATGAAAGAAAATAAAACCACTTGATCATTCTCAAGTCAACAAGAAAACTAATTACCATGATCTATCTTCCCACTGCAACCCCCCGCTTTGCTTTCCGTTTACGCAAACCCGCGCTCAAAACTATCCTCTGCGGCCTTTGCGCTATAGCCTTAATGCCCTTTGGAGAAGCCTCCCCTACTCTATACGGTACGCAAACTAACTTTGGCTTCCGCAGTTTGAGTGATCAAAACGAGATACTACCAGAAAAAGGGAACTTAGGCATCTATCAACCCGACCTAGAAGCTTTTGAAATAGAGTTCATCACTCCAACAGATACTGCCGCTTCCTCTAATACGTTGGAGAAAATCGCCCCTAGCACCCCTAGCATTTCTCCAACTGCCTCTGCTGCTACCACCCCTGCTACCCCCCCTGCAGCTACCTCCCTTGTGGCTGCCCCCACTCAATCCCCCTCAAAACAAGCCGTCCTCGTAGAAGAAATCCTCAATCTCACGGTTGCGGATCCGACCCCTGTTCAACCTACCCCTCCTGAAGAATTCGCTTTTGAGGTTTTTGCCGAAACTACACCCCCTTCTACCACCGCTGAGGGAAACCCAAAGCCTCTCCCTACAAATACTGGGCTTAGCGAAAAAGAAACAGCACGCCTCGCCCCCACTCTTTCCACCATACCTTCTAAAAAAATAGATAAAGAATCTAAGGGAATTAAAATTGTGGGAAAGCAGGAAAACGTTGCTCAAAAAGTTTCCTTGGCTCCCCAGATTCCTGTGCTAGAAAACGAAAAAAGTGATAAAACACAAGTCATGGTAAAAACAAAAGAGCCAACTCTTAAAAAGAATACTCCCCAGTCAAACCCTACAAACCTAACAAAAAATAATGGGGACTCTGAAACTCCTACTGGAAAAAGCAGCAGCAAAAACAACAACGCCCATACTAACCTCCCCTCACAATCCGAAAACGTAAAGACTGAAGGCCTTGCCAAACAACCAAACAAGACCTCTGCAACCTCTCTCGAAACTAAAAAAACGGAGCTGGAAATCGGCGCGTCAGCTTCTACCGTACCCCCACTCACAGATTGGAAAAACAACCCTAAAGAATCAATGGAATGGTTGCTAGAAAAACTAAAAGAAGAGGCCATTCAAAAAGAAATAACTAAAGGCTACCTGATCCCCAACCAAATTCAGAACGAAATCAATTTCGACGATGTTCCCTTGGGAGCCGCTCTTCGCCTTCTAGCCGAACAAGCTAGCATCAACTTTATCGAACCAAATCTGGGAGATGCTGATGAAAAAATTTCCCTAAGATTTCAAGATATCACTCCGCTTGAAGCCTTTCTCCGGATAGCCAGAGCTCGAGGCTTTGCCGTTGTTTCCGAGCATGGGTACACAACCCTCCGCCGTCCCGACATAAAAACTACTGAGTTTTTTTTGGTTAAAAAATACGTTTTAAAACACGCGCAAGCCAAATGGGTCGTTCAAAATGTTGCTAACCTGCTTGAAATAAAAATTTCCCCCCCCGACGAAAACCTAGCCTCCTACCCAAAACCATCCTCCGAAGCGACACTCTACGGAGGCAGCGGGGGAGGCAGCGGGGGAGGCAGCAGCGGTGGTAGCAGCGGTGGTAGCAGCGGTGGTAGCAGCGGTGGTAGCAGCGGAAGCCAAAACATTGGATTACCTTCCGCCCCGAGATGGCCCTCCTCGCTTCCCTTCGATGAGCCTGCTTATACTACTACCAAAGCTGGAGGAGAGGGGCAACAAAGTGCATACCTGTTTATAGACAGGGCCGACAACGCCCTTGTCATCCGCGCATCGGCTGACGATCAAAAAATGATAAGTCAATATATAAGCAGTATCGATAAACCTGAACCCCAAATTCTCATAGAAACCCGTGTCGTAGAAGTCACCCTTTCAGACAGGCTCCTTTATGGGGTTGATTGGTCCCAATCTTTGGGCAAAGGCATAAAAATTAAGGGCTCAGCCATGGAACTCGATTTAAAAAACTTTTCTAAGGTTTTAGCCGGAGGAGGACAGGCCTGGTCGCTATTTCTGTCCATACCAGAAACAGAGGTAGCAATGAAAGCATTTCAGGACTTAGGCGACGGATCAGTTATAAATATGCCTCGGACTATGACTCGTTCAAATGTCCCCGTTTCCATCTCTTCGACCGTTACAGATGCTACACCCGCTTACCAACTCTCCACAGGGACAGGAGGGGGAGGAGCCATCTCCACCCCCAGCGGATTTAATACCTTCACAACCGGCATGACAATAGACGTAGTGCCGCAGCTTTTGGATAATGGTATGATTGATATCAATATAAACCCTAGCGTGGCTAACAAAATAGCAGAGCAACGCATTCCTGCCACCAGCACTACCCCTGAACAAGTCATACCCATCATATCTAGCAGATCTATAACCACTAGTGCTGTAGTACCTAGCGGGATGACTATTATGCTAGGAGGCATCACTGAAGCCAAAGAGCTCGAAAACAATTCTGGAATACCTATTTTGAATAAAATTCCTATCTTAGGCAAAACGATTTTTGGCAACACAGCTAAAACGGCAGATCGAAAGACTCTCATTGTATTCGTAACCCCAAAAGTCATTTATCCTGATCAATACGAAAAAGTATTCCCGCTGGAGGAAGAATGGAAAGCTATGGTGGACGGAAACAAGCGCGACTGGCATTCGGAAACTTCCGCCCTTCCCCCTTATAAAGAAATCCGCAAAGCTAGTCCCATCTCTGACACGCTAAAGCCATGATGACAACCCCCTCCAAACGAGCTTTTGAGGCCTTAAGTTACCATCATGCCTTAACTAAACAAGCTGCGCGGTTATTCTTTACAAGCCTCGCAGAATCTAATGATGAAATAAAGGTGGGTTGGGCAGACGAGTGGGACATACAAGCCCAACAAAAGTTCGGCTTAAGCCCAACAGAGTTCCTTGCCGGTAAACTCCAATGCCCCGAAGCTAAGATAATGGGACAAGCCTCAAGGGCTAGCGGTACCACCCTTATAGATTGCGACACCGTGACATCCTCCAAAATCCCTCACTTTGTTATAGATGGCATACCCCTCACACTACTAACCTCCACAGATTTTGGGGTTGTCACGCTTGTTCACGCCTGCCCCTTTCTAGAAAAGGTCATAGATATAGAGCTTTTAAAAGACATAACAGGCGCTATCACTCTCCACTTTCTTTTAGCTGATTCTAACAACCTATTCAAACATTTCCAACGTATACACGGCGCAGGAAAAGTCAAAAACCGAATGCTCATGCGCGCTGAAGACGAAGAAGAATCTCAAATTGATCTATCTCGCCCTATCGCCGGACTAAAAAATCTGAATCTCCTTCCCTCCACTTTTCCTGATACCCAAAATCGCAGCCTGATTTTAGCGCATCTAGCCGAAAATAAACCAAAGAAAGGGGCTGCAGCCGAAACCGAATGGTGGGCGCTCACTGGAGAATTCCCCTATATCAATCTCGAAACCCTCACTTCTGATAAATCTCTTCTTGAAATCCTCCTTCCCTCCACACAGAAGCTTAGAGACATAGTGCCCATTTGCGAATACGGAGGCATACTGACTATCGCAACCAAAAGAGGATTCAAAGGAACCATTCGACAAGAAATCGCCAGTGATCTACAAAAAGCCTGCAAGGTTAGCGCCATCCTCGCTTCCCACACGGCTATTAACGAAGTTATAACCTCGAATATTACTTCCGTCATTTCTACTACAGAAATGGCAAATCAAATCAAGTTAGATTCAACTCCTGATACTGAGGACATCGAATCTATCAACATTCAAGAACTTGCAGATGGAGGAGAAGCAAGCATAATCAAATTGGTGCAGAGCATTCTTGTAGGGGCTATTAACAAAACTGCGACAGATATCCACATCGCTGCGCATCAAACAGAAACATGGGTCAGATACCGAATCGACGGAAACATGGTCGATTCGCCCTTCACTCTTCCGTCCCAGTTTTGGAAGGCTATCATTTCGCGTATTAAAATTATGGCGAATATCGATATCAAATACTCCCCTATCCCCCAAGACGGCAAGTTCCCAATGACAATTGCCGCTTCGGAGTATGACATCCGTGTCAACACATGCCCCACCATTTATGGAGAAAAAGCCATCCTCCGAATTCAAAAAAAGTCCGAAGAAATACCTACTCTAGAAAAATTGGGATTTTACCCTCACGAAAAATCCATCATTGAAAAAGCTATTGAAGGAGACCACGGGCTTTTGCTCATCTGCGGCCCAACAGGTTCTGGAAAAACGACAACTCTATCCGCTGCTATTCAATCCATCGATAGAAAACGCTGGAACGTCATTACTGCGGAGAACCCTGTCGAAATTCGCCTGCCTCATGTTGAGCAAACTCCCATCGATGGGCACATCATGACCTTTGGGAAATTTATACCCGCAGCGCTCCGACAAGACCCTGACTACATCATGATAGGAGAAACTAGGGATCGAGAAACCACAGAAGAAGTCATTCGAGCCTCCATTACTGGCCATGTCGTTATGACAACTCTCCATACCAACTCAGCGGCTGGAGCTCCTAGCCGTCTTATTGATATGGGAGCCCAACCTTTTCTTATTACCGATGCACTAAAAGCCATATGCGCCCAGCGATTGATACGGAAGTTATGCTCCAACTGTGCTAGACCCGTCAAATATATCCCTGACCCTGATTTTTTGGAAAAGTTCCAGATTGATCCCAGTTGGTTAGAAAATATGGAATTCTATCTGGAACCCGTGGGATGCAAGATCTGCAATAACACTGGGTATCGGGGCCGAATAGCTCTCATTGAGGCTCTCTACACCAGCCCTGAAGTCCGCCGGATTATCTTACATGAAGATGCAAGTTCTGACTTGCTCAGTCAAGAAATTAGAAAACAAGGTGGCAAGACCCTTTATCAGCATGCACTAGATCACGTCGTACGGCACACTACTTCTCTTACTGAAGCACTTGCATTAAAAAACTTAGACGGAACTTAGACAAAACCCCTAACAAGAGTCAAAAAAAACAGCTGCACACTTTGCAGGCCTTTTTTATCAATAAACGCAAGCTTTCCAAATTGCCGCTCTTTCCTTTCCAAGGCGGGAAGAAAAGCAATTCAATTATAAAGAGCTATAATGGCGTGTAAATAACAGCGCGGAACGTCTTAAAAAAGTCTTCAAAATTAATTGGGGCAACTTTTCTTGACAAGTAAGAAAAAAAGAACCCCATTCTAACCATGCTAGCTTACAAACCAACCAAAACCGCAGAAGACCTCAGCTATCCCGTCTTAGATTGGGAAAGGCTCACTCGGGCCTCCCATATACTAACGGGCAGTCAGGCCCCTCTTTCTCCCTCAACGCCTAAAGAAGTGCTCCTCTCGCTAGCGGCAATTTGGAAAGCTGCAGACTTAAACCAAAAGACATCTAAAGATGACCTCACGAAAAAAGCCTGCAAATTCGTGAAGAGCCTCGAAACCTTGCAAAAAAATCATTTCCGGAGCCTACAACTCCCCTTCCGCATACGGGGTACAAACCAACTACGAGCGTTGACCACCAACGGATTCAATCCATCAACTCAAGAAATCCGCATTGGCCTAAACCTTCTCCAAAAAAGCATACAGAAAGCGGAAAAAACGGGGGCACTCATAGTAGAAATCCCTTGCGACAACGCAGCACTAGAGCGTCAACTCAGCGCTTTGCCCTTCTCCAACGCCTCGGAATTCTCCAGATCCCCTGCACTAATCTTTCAAGATGAACTCTTACAGAGACCCGAAACCAAAAGGATATGGGCGGGAGACTACTCCCATATGGCGAATTTTAAGGCCAAAAAGCTCAACTCCTCCCCCGAAGAGCAGCTTCTAAATCTCGGGGACAAATTCACAGGGAACAAAGTTACTTTGGCCAAGAACCTGAAGGTGGAAAAAGTGACGATAGTCCCGCAATCCTACCTACGTGGGACTATTAATATATCCTCAGCCAGCTGCGCCGCTCTCTCCACATCCATCCGCGAACAAAAAGCCGATAAAACAAGTCTCGAATATGCTGCCCATGTCCCTGAATTCGTCAGTCCTAACGGCACAATAACTCCCGCCGCACCCATTAACGTTGCACAAGTTTCCCTTTCATTTCCTAAAATCCAAGCCAAGATCAAAGAAAACGCAGCAGATGATACCCTCCCTGGAGAAGGTGCTATATCGGATGGGTACCTACGTTTATATGCGTCACAAAACTACGGATGCAATGGTCGCCAATTTGTCAAAGCCTTGCCTAACATTTGCGAAGCTTTGACAAAAGAGCTCTCCTCCGCAGCCCTTAAATGGGAAGGAGAAACCGCACTCAAGGCTGAAAAATTACAAACCGTACTCAGTTGGCTTGAAGCAAACAGCGAGAAACTCAACCCCTCTAATCCTAGAGATCTCCAAGCCCTTCCACCTGCGCATACTCTCATCCGCCTTTTAGAAACTCCCACAGCAAAAAAGACAAGAATCGAACAATTTCACTATGATACTCTTTTTACCAATAAAAAAACGCTGGCTCTACCAGTTGAAGAAGACCAAGAACCAATATTCACCTCCCTTACTGCTGAACTCACAAAAAGCAATCCTTCCCTCCTCGCCGAACTCCTAACCCTTCGGGCGTATTCAAAAGCTAATCCCCTACAAATAAAAAACTTTTTACGAGAGTACACCCTCGTGGCACTCACGCATACCCAATCTCCCAAAAGCAAGCTTGACCTAGGGAAAAATGATACCATATCGGAAGCAACAGAAATCTTGGGATCCGCTAATAATAGTCTCCTTGCCCCCTACACCCACGCATTAATCCCTGACTCTGAAAAGCCCTCCAATAAAGAAAAATTCAAACCTAAAAAAACCCTTATTGATGCTTCTGGGCCAGAGTGGAGAAATGCCTTGATCTTAAAAGAAATTGAAAAGGAGTTAGTACAAAATCCCACGCGAGATGCCATCTTGGAAACCGCCCAGATAGAAAACGTTGCAGAAAAGAAACGCTGGGTCTGTGAAAATATTTATAACTCTGCGTTTGACGTTCAAGAGCCTATACTCACGCTAAGAACCCCCTCCTTTACACCACATCTTGAGGCAGACTTTGAAATACAAAAAGAAGAAAGAAACCAGGAGGAGTTTGAATCAAAAAGCGAAAGGCTCCTCGGCACTTCGGAAGAAGAAGGCGGAACTTCATATGCAGACGAATTCAACTTAGAAAAGTGGGTTGTTGATAATACCATGACCCAGCTTACCCTCCCTAACGACAGCTACCTCATCCACAGGATGACACAATACGGAGGAGTCCTAAAGGCCCCACTCACCAACGCTGAAAAATATGACCCCGAAGTCAGCCTTTCAACTATTCGTTTGAGCGCCCCCACCAAAAAGAGCGAACAAATAAAAACGCCCTCTGAAAAAACAATTCTTGAACTATCGGACTTCTTTGACTCCGAAACAGGAACTCTCCCTCCAGACTTTCTAAAAGGTAAGGCCTATAGAGAATCCGACCCCAAAATTCGGAAAGGGCTCGAGAACCTAGAAAAATTTGGGGCCATGGTTAAAACTTGGCAACTGCCACACGCCACATATTCTCCTATCGAGCAAGCTGCCCAACAGTGGATTTCAGACCTCAAAACGAATACCACCAATGCTGATCTCAAAATAAAATCACTAGACGAGCTAGACGATCTCACATGCAAGCTCATCCTATCTACTGGGTTTGGTCCTAACAATATGGAAAAAACCCCTGACTGGATGGAGCGCCCTAGCATCAGTTCCACCCTACCTCTGCAGCTGCTTTGCGGAGTCCCCCAAAAAAGCCTACTCACCGATCTGCATACCGATAGCACAAAACTTTGGGATACTGTGGTCCGCTGGACTAACGCCGCCGCTGGGTTTCAGTCCCCCATAGAATACAATGAAGAAAAACAACTTATAACGTTATTCAAAACAGACGAGCGCGATTTAATCAATCACGCCATACGGCTTGAGCTTTTGAATAAGCCTGATTTTCTGACTGACTACCTTCAGAAAAATAACATAGATCTAAAAAATCTACCAGAAGAAATAAAACCATTCAAAGATATCCTCCTTCCCGTCAAAAATTGCCCCAACACTCTCCCGCTTTTTGGAGAAGAAACGCCTCTGCTCGAAATCTTAACCCATCTTGAGCATAAAGGTGTCAAACTTCCTTCTCCCAATGCAACTCATATAGAATCCGCCCCTTTAAACGCTCTCACTCAATTCCTGAATAATCTTCGAGCCAGTATCGACCAAATTACAACACCTGATTACCCACCAAACCAAAAAGCTCAAGTCGTTATCTCAACCAATCTAACAAACAACGAAAAAGAACTACAAGAGATTCTCGGGGACGACTTCAACCAAAAAAACCTCAACTCTACCGCAATATTAGAGCGCCTTTTAACTCATAACCCTAACAGCTTAGAAATAAGTACAGAGTCGGAGGTGTATCACTTCAAAAAAGGGAGTGGTACGACTTGGGCCCCAACCCCCCAAAATACAGACAGTCGGAACATAGACAGCATATGGGATCTACTCAATGAAACCTCCGCACTTCTTACCAAACCCCTTAGCCCCGAAATTGCAGCTCTGTCCAAAAAATGCGCAGCTCACAATCGCATCAACAATCTCCCTCAGCTTGTGAGTAACCTCACTGCCCTCCCCCCCCAAATCCAAGAACTTGAGAAAGAACTTCTAGCCCCCATACTGCTTACAGCAAAGCAAGTAATAGCCGCTCAAAAGAATGCCCAAAATGCTCTACAGAAGTTGGCGGATTGGACTGCCATAGAATTACCCTCGGAAGATGGCCAATGGAAAGATAAATCCCATACTTCCCAAATACTTGACTCCCTGCAAGCTCAAAAAGATTTGGAGGGCGCCAAGCACGCAGTATATCAAATTGTAGGGGCTTTTGAATCAAAAGCCACCACCCCGCCCACCCTACAAATAGGTACCCCCTCTTTCTATGCCGAAAGTCTCCTAGAAAAAGGGCGGGTTACCACAAGCCTCTCTATCACTGCAGACATCCAGTCCTCCCTAAAGAAACTTGAAGAAGTAGCAGGGGCAGAACTCACCTCCCATCTTGATGATTTGACAGACAAGCTCAACCAAATCATCAGATTTGGAGAAAGCGCCCCATGCCAAACATTCTTCAAGTCTCATTCCCCTTGCCTGCAAATCATCAGGGACAGAACATCTTTAGCCCACTATACCCCTCACATCCAAACCCTCGCTAAAACTTGGATATCGGAAAATAATACGCGTGACAAATCCGATAGAATCAACGACTGGGATCCTAAACTTTTCCCTAACCACGACCCTAAACTCAAAGTAAAACAGGAACCAAACGCACTTCTCGTAAATAGGCTGTGGGCTAAAAGTTGGTTTGAGGCTCCCTCCACTTTAGAAAGAATTCAAAGCCGCGTACGCCTAGGTACTTGGATAAAAACCAATAACAACCAAGACAATTCATTAGACCAAATCCGAACTAACGCCGCCTTTCTAGAGTTTTGTGAGCTTACCTCCCGAAGCTATGTAACCCAAGCCATCGTCACAAGTTCGCTCACAGAAAAACAAGCTACTGACCTGCAAGAGGCATCAAATCATTTTGCCGCTGATCTAACCGAGATGGGAGTAAGCCATTCTGCAAACCTACCCACAAAGCTACATGCCGCGCTAGCTCTCCACTATACCAGCAAACGCAAATACACCGACTACCGGCAAAAAGACCAATGGGTCACCAAACTACTAGGGCATGACAGTCTCCCTTCAACTCAAACCCCCCATTCCTCTAAACCCGAACCGCATCCTACGGCCTTACTCACTGTCAGCCTAGCAGAATTGGACTCAGCTAGCGCGGTTCAAAGTCCCTATAGCGCCTCTACGCCCAAATTCCAAGAAAGTAGTGATGTTATCTTAGCCGGAGCTCAAAAAGCGGCAGGATTGATAATTTCTAAGCCCATTGAATTCAAAAAGAAAAAAACCCTAAATAAGAGCCCTAACCTACACTAACCATGGACTCACTCGATAAAGACGCAGCCTCAAACATACCGCTCAAGGCGTGGCCACGTCTCGTACATATCCTAAATAAGTTTGCCCTCACCAAACATCAAGCGCGTAGCAGCGATGAAGAAGCAACCCTTAATTTACTTAAACATGGGGAGTCCATAAAAATACCTAGAACTTTGCGGAAAGAAGGAGAAGACATCCCATACGCGCTTCGCCCCACCCAAGCTGCGCTCATCATCCATGCCTGCATTAACTTCATTTACTGGAAAGCCTCCAAACAACGAATACCCCAAGGAGAAGACTTGACAGTTATTAAAGGGGCTATGTTTCTAGCTGAACAACTCTTTCACCACGCACTTTCCACCCCTGATGGGAGATTTCATTTACACTATTTCAGCTATAAAAACAATACTCAGGAGATACTCCCCTTTCGTCATACCCAAAATATTAAAAGCTTAGCCAACTCGCTTCTTAAGTATCAGAAAACTCTAGTCGCCCTCGCGAATCATGAAAATAAACCGATCTCTTTCCCCCCGCTCTATTGCACCACCTTGGTCAAAGAAGAGCTGGCCGCCTCAAAGGCTAAATTTGAGTTGCTGCTAGCCCAAGGGTTTAAGGGAGACATAAACGATTCTTCCGATAGCCTAGACGCGCTTCAAGAAAACAAAGGGTTTCTCCCAACCGCATCATACTTTGATGGAAAAACAAAAGAAGAAGACATATCAGACCGCGAAGACGGATTTCTAGATACAGACGAAGAAAATAACCCTAACTCCGCCTTCTCAGGCATGGACTTTAGCGATTCCCCTGAAAATAACCAACCTATTCAATGGGGGAGCCCCAATTTGGAGGGCTATGATCGCCCCAAACTCGCCGTTAGGGGAAACATATCCTCAACTCCTAAAAACTGGGTATGGGATTATGAACAAGACCCCCTCGAATACATATTAGAATATACAGCGCAAAAGTGCCAAGAGCCGGTCGAGCACGCTATATCAAATCTTGTATCAACGCCCCCCTATGGGCAAATCAATGCCCAAGATCCCTCGAAGGTCCTAATCATTAACCCTAAAAACAAGAACAATCCAGACAATTACTGGAAATGCCTCAAAAGCCTAACCTCTGGGGTTTCTACACAAGAGAGCGAGAATCAAGAGACTCTCGAAAAGCTGGACTGCGCTAGATTTTCGCTCAGTTTAACTGATCTCAACACACAATGGGTAGAAATCCACAAAAATATCCTAATTCAAGAGTTGCTTTATGAAAATTGTGCACCCACAGCTCGCCCCCCCTCACTTCTTCCCGTCTCCACATTTGCTGAAAACTTAAACCTTCTACCCTGGGATACTTCGTGGGAAAAAAATAAAAGTAACCCCGTCATACAGGAAGCCATCAATACTTCGCTGCATGGGGGGCCAGCCTTCCAAAAAAAGCTCATTCAATTTATGGTAGAGAAAAACCTGCTTCCTCCCCTGCCTGCCTCCCCCATAAACCATACCGCCTTTATGGTCGCCTTTCTTGCTAAAGTTAATGGCCTCGCTTTGGATAACTCCTTCGCTTTGAAATTGAGAAACGACATTCTCATAGAAACTTTTCAAGAAATACCCAAAGCCGACGGGACATTATGGTCCCAACAGGAATCAGAAATATGGCTGGAACATCTTCAAACTAAAGGAGTCGGCACCTATGAAAACTCTTCCGGCATGGAAAAAAAGAGGGAAGAAATACTCTCACTCCTAAATAAAGTGTATTCAACAATCGACGCTACCCCAGAAAAAGCCGCTCCTGTCCTCTATAAACTCGCAGAGAACTTACACCCAAAACTCGCAGGCGTGTGTAGCCAAGCTATCCGCAGAGAACTACGTAGTCAACTAAACACCCTTAAGTCCTACGCAGAACTGCGTGGTGACAAACAGAAATCCTACGATCTACAAGCCCTAGTTGCTTTCATGTCCTCTATTTCCTCTAAAGTAAAGTCCCAAGAATGGTACACCAACAAACTAAACAATATTAAAACCTTGTCTGAAATATTAATCACTATATTTCATGAACCAAAACGCTCGCGCCTGTTTTTCCCAGGCTCAAAAAAACCCGAAGACAGAGATCCTCTGGAAATCACACTAGACTTTCTCAAAAGCTTCCCCGAAGGGGAGTGCGCCTCCTTTGGTAAATTACCCATCCAGCAAGAACTCCTCGCCTTTCGAGAAGATATTAGCAAACAACCCGCTAACAACCTACAAGAAAGCCTCACTCAAATTTCAAAAAACTTAAAGTTGAGAGGGGGGAGCCATCAAAATGAAAGAGATTTAACCAACATAAAGAGCACTCTAGAATCCAGCCTTCATATAGCTAAAACTATCCACAACAGTTCTACCCCGATGGAGACCATGGATCATTTGGTTAACAATGCATTAGAGATTGTTAAATATGCACATAATGCCCCCCCTCCAATTCAAATGCCTCTGGATTCTGAAGAACTAAGCATATGGGAAACTCAGACCATCGTGGATAATACCGTAAACACCTGTGAAATGTTGGCCAATTCGAACAGAAATAAAGCTCAAGACATTAAGGCTTTAGATGCGGCCACTCAGCAGCTATCTTTAAGCATCGCAGTTCTTTCCCTCGCCAAATTTGAAACAGCTCCCCAAGAACAAAAATTTCTAGAAAGCATTCAAAACCTCGAGAAAGAAGTAGCCTCTGCCTGGAAAAACAATTATCTCTTTTGGAAAGGTCTCCAAGGTATTGCCAAAAGCATTAAAGCCCGAAAAGACTCTGAAGACTTTCAAGTGTCTTCTTCCGGAGAAGCCACCCTGAATAACATGATTGCAATTGCCAAAGCAAAATCTGAGAACAGAACTGCAGGGGTTTTCGCCTCTCAAGAAACCCCTATGCAAAGCAAAATGTTCCAAATCACTACCATCCGTTCTCGATTTGTTCATTGGGGGGTATCCATACCCATTGCGCTTTGGCTAGCTAAAGACACTAAGGGCAAAGTCACTAAAATCAATAAAAAGGATTTCGAACTAGCCTTGGAAAATCGAATAGCTAATTGTCAAAAACTTTTAACAACCTCCGATCTCGAAACCACCCTTCAAACATTCAAAGACTCGCAGCAAGAGCAAATACGGTTGCTAAACCTCCGCGTACTCACAAACTGCCTTCTATTTCTGCAAAACACCAACGAAGTCCCCCGCAGGATGGATTGGAAACAAAAAAATTCCGTCCCGACTCGGGGAGAAATACTTGTCTCTGGACGCAGCCACTCCCCCGAATGTACCCCCAACAAAACCACAATAAAAGAAAGCGACATTCTGCCGCTCCCCCCTTCCTCCAAAAAAGAATCACTGCGTGTATATAACCCGTTTTATCCTTTGGGAGATGAATATCTATCACAAGATATCCCTTTGTAGGAAAATCCTCCACTTTCCGCCTTGAGTAAAGGGAACGAACATTAAAAAAATTTGCAAATTCTCAATACTTCCCCCCATAATCACTCATGCCTACTCCTACCACACAAGATAGCACAGAAACAATAGCTACACCGCCTACAGCCCCCCCCGAAAAGGGCTTGAAAAACGTAGAAGGCTCAATTCTGTTAGTGTTCCGCATGCTTGCGCAAATAGAGCGCTTGACCGACTCCGAAATTAAGCGCGTTGTATTCTCTGCTCCAAAAAAAGAGGAACTCATATCTACCAACTCCTCTTCTACCACAAAAACAACAGCGTCTGAACAGAACACACCTAAACTTAAGATACATACCAACTGCAGCCCTCAAGAAAAACTAGAAGCAGCCAATCTTCTCCATAGTCTTGGAGAATACGATGCTAGCTCCGAAGATGAATTAGATTTAGCGCGGCGCATACATACCATAAAATCACTTAGAGATTCCGTCGTAAAAAGATTCCTCTCAAGTACAAGCCAAGAATTTCAGAGTAAATCCGAGATAGAGACCTCCAAGCTCGCAGCATCACTCCAGCAATTTCTTGCAGCATCCCAAGAAAAAGAGATTTATTACTGCACGCGTGATCGTATACCTTGGGGAAAACAAGATATAAAACGCGCATCCCACTCTCGCGTCAAAGAAGGACTCATTCCAGATGAGTTTTTAGAAGTGGCTTACTGCCTCGCACAAATATGCATAGGCAACCGAAAGAACTTGCTTCAGAAAGGCACGCCCGCCGAAAGCCTTCAGACAGCGGCAGCCTTCACCAAAATAAAAAATCCCAATACCACTCCTAATTTCCCAGAGCTATTCAATACCCGAGCGGCAAACCTCGTGCAAAATAACTTTGCGTCTGGTGTTACTCAAGACCTCCACGAAATTTATCTTAAACTAAACCCAGACGCTAAGTCCTTAGAAACTCTGCAGTCAAAAATAGCCCTTTTCCCCTCCGCTCTAAACCGCGCAGGTACGGATTTAGAAACCTACGACAACCTGCAAAAAGAAGAAATAGAGGTCTTCAAGAATATCAAAAAGCTTCATGATGGCGTTCTAAAAAACTCCGAGGAACGCTCTAAAGAGTTCCTTAAAGCTAAAGCAGAGCTTGTCAAAACACTGAAACAAGAAAAAATTGACGCTTTTCATAAAAGCAACGGTACCCCTACCGTTTCCATACGAGATTGGGAAGATGCCTCCCGCAAAGAAAAAGCAGATCTTACCAATGAGCTCAATTCCCTTCTCCACCAGCGTCAATATAATGAAAGCAGACTCCTTACCCAGATTGATACTATAACAACTTCCATAGACTCCTTCACCTCCAATCCCAATTCTCCAGAAGAGTTTTATACAGACTTACTAAGTAAGACTCAAACCTTGAAAAGTTTACGAGATAATCTTGAGTCTTCAAGCATCAATGACCGACCCCCACAAGAGCTCCGCAAACAGCTAAAAAGCTGTATTACTAAACTCCGGGAGAATATCCAAAAAATTGACCAAACAACATTAACAACCTCCGATTTTGAAAGAGTTGCTAAGCTTCTGAGCCCGCAACTTATAAAAAGTCATATCTTTCATAAGATAAACGTCCTGAAACCAGAAATTGAAAGCGTGCCCTCTCTTATCTTAACCAATCAACTCTGCCAAAACAGCGATTGGGTTGCTAAGTTTTTGGAGGTAGGAGATGAAGCTCTTTATTCCTCTAAAGAAGCCCAGACTATTTTCGCACCTACAGACGCACAAGCCCCCATCTATCATTCCCCAAACCAGCATTCAGCTCTTGACGCACCCCCTCTCCACGAAGCCTTCCGCTTGCTAGACCTAGCCGAAGACCGGCTCTATCAACCCTACTTAAGCTCTGCCATCGAAGAAGAAATATTCCTTAGTGTACCCTTACCCCCCCATCAAGTTGCTAACCCTGAAAACTTGAGTTCTGCCGATGAGCGCGCCGAAATGTTCAACCTCTTAAAATCCATTGAGACTAACCGCCCCGGCTTATATGCTACCACCAAATCACAAATCGAAAAAGCGGCGCACCATCTACACAACTCTACCAGTTCCGATCCCTCTAATCCCATAGAGAAGGGGCTCTCTACCATCAAAGAAAAGTCAGAGGCGCTAAGCCACGCTCTCCAACAAGAAATAGAAGGAGCCAAAAACAGCATTGAGAGCCTACCTAAAAGCCTTAAGAACAAAGAAGACCAAGATGTCACTGAAGCCGCACTAGTTCGGATTCTAGCCCACCTCTCCAAGAAAAACTTCCAAACCTCACTCTTGGCTGTAGAAGAAGCTCTCGTAACAGAACTCAGTAAGTTAGTACCTATCGGCCCACAAGATCTTAATGAAAAATTGTTCACTCATCCTGTTCTTAGCTACGAATCCACTCCCGAAAGCAAAGAAAAAAGTGTACTCCTTTCCTCCCAGAGGCTCCCTACATCCCACTTAAACCCCACAGAACAAAAGCAGGTCATAAATCTCATTGAACTACTTGCCACCACAAACGCGCTCAAAACCCTTGCCGTAATACCCAAAAGCGACCCAGTCTTCTCTGGATTTATGTCCGTGCTTAGCCATACATCCCCACCTAAAACGCCAGCTGAACATGCATTCGTAAGCCTCTGTGATAACGCTTCTACCTCCGGCATCAAAATTAGAACCTATGCCGTCTTGGAAAAAATAACAAGGGAGTCTTCCCAATTAGATACTCCTATTTCAGAACACTTTCCAAATATTATCAAATCTAACTTATATACTCTAAAAGATTGGAGAGAGATGGATTCGGGAATTACAACAGCTACCATTTTGGAGACCAACTTTACCGGCTATAAAAAAACCACCAACTCCAAAGAACTCGCACTCTCGCTATGCCGCATCCCACTCAAGCTCAAAGACTTCATTAAAAGAGACTTAAAAGAGGCCCTAAAAACCGCCCTCAAACCAAAAATATGGAAACACCCTAAGTCGCTGTCCCCTCGCGCCGTTGATTCTAAAAATGAGGAATACTTGTTTACTAAAAAAGAATATGCAGGCTCGGAACCAAAACTTCTGAAAAAAATCCAAAATCTTCATTCAAAAACCATAGAGGTCGAAGCAGCAGCCTCTGGAAATCTCGAAGCTAAACTTGCCGCTTTGTCTTGGCATTTAGACCCCAAAATTCAGACGAAAAACTTGGCGGGGATATTGAATAAGGTAGAGGCTCTACCCAAAACCGGAGACTTGGAAGCCGATAGCAACGCAGAAAATTCCCTCTTTGAAAGCCTCAATAACTTCCACGAAAAGAAAATGGCAAGGCTGATGCTTGACACCCCAGCCCTAAAAGGCGTCGCTAAATCCCTCATCGAAAATCCCAGATCCTCATTACTCCACTTGGAAAATTCCATCTTAGATTCCATCTTGGATTGCCCCCAGCCAGAAGCCGCTATTTCCTATCTGGAAACTTGGAATAATTCTATCGGACATACTTATTACATAACTGGCCAATTAGAAAAACCCATGCATTTACCTCTCATAGCAGCCCGAATTCAGAATAAGGTGTTCAACATATTAGAGCTAAGCAAACATGTCTCCCGAGTCGCCAAAGACCCAGAAGCCTTAACTAATACCTTCATACAACAAATTCAAAAACAAAATAAAATATTGAGGCAGAAAAACTTGGAAGAAAAGGTAATGACCCTACAAACCGATAAAAATAGCGATCTGCTCGAAAAATTGAAGGGCGAACTAAAAATTATAAAGGAAAATAACAGTTCCCAGCAATGGGTTAAACGTGCCCTACACCAAAAAGAAGCGTTAACTAGAAGTATTGAAGAAAAACGGGGTACAATTGAAAGCAAAAAACAGGCTTTTGAAAATCAAAACTGGGACGACATAGAAAACAGCCATGAAAACAAAAAACTGGCTAAAATGCAAATTCAAAGAGACGTCCGTCTATTAACACAAACCATTCTTAAAAAAGAAAGGATCATTGAGCTGCTCCATATCAGTGACTCGCTAAAAGAAAATCCCGATATAGAAGACATCGCAGCAGCTCTAGTAGAAACACCCCACGCACAGAACTTCGGCGATGCGCTAAACAGAGCCCTCAAAACCGCCCACTCCTTAGCCGACAGCCCCTCTGCATTGCCTCTTGCTTCCACAGCGCTAGCAATACCTATGGAAGCAGACATCTATGACATGCTCGAAGGCTCTACTTTACAAGAGGAGATAGATGATGTGAGAAAAACCCTAAAGGAAGCAGGCAGCATTCTCTCCCAATACAACCCCAAAGCCCACGCTATTGATTATACTTCTGAAAACTTGAAATCGATAACCCGAAAATTGCAAGATGCCGCGTTTGAGTGCTTAGGGGCCTCTGAGCTAAAAGCTTGGGCAGACGGCGCTAAATTGTGGAATCCAACAAACATTCAAGAAGAGCTGCTTAAAAGAAACCCATCACTTATAAAATCTAAAGAGAAATGGCAAAAAACCCTCCAAGAAGCAGAATCTTCTTCTATCGAACTTTTTAGTAATTCGCCTCTCCCCAAACAAACAGAAAGAAAACCCGCTCTCACCCTATAATCCCAAATCTCCCATTGACCCTGCTCTGTTAACCAAGAAAATGGTAACATGGTTTCTATCACCCTTTTTCCTGATGAGTTCAACTTGGAAGAGTTAGAGCAACATCCTCAAGGTAGTAACGCTGTCCTCTATCAGAAAATCCAAAAAATGGGGCAAGAAAAAACCGAAGAGCCTTTACATCGGGCTAAAACCTTGCGGGGATGGCCTACAGAACACAACAAAAAAGCTCTCTTCCAAGAAATCTACAACCAAGAAACCGGAAAAATTGGAGGGCGAGATGATATAGAAGAATGGAAAGAAACGCGCGCCTGCGAATTATGGGAAACTATTACTGTTAACCTCAGTGAATCTGAAAAGAAAAGAATTTTAAAAGAATACAGCATTTCTCATATATCCCAAACGATTTGTAACACAATCCGATTGGAAGAAATTTATAGAAATTTAAAACCCCTCGGAGAGAGCCTTTGGAAAATAACACCCCCAAAAATCAAACCATTGCTTGAACGGGAATCCCTTAGAGACCTTACAGAAGATCAAAACCTTTTCCTGATTAACGGAAAAGAAAAAGAAATATTGGATTGGGTCAAAGGCGCAATACTTTATCTCGCCTTACAAAACAAACCTAACTTGGCCTCCACCCCCGACCCTGCATATGTAAGAAGTGCCGCACTCTGGTGCCTCAACCCTCATCTCCACCTTTTAGGAAAAAAAACAACTTTGGAAGAAACCAACGAAATATTCAATGGGTGGAACCTTCATAGACAAAAAATCCGACTGCTCATAGAAACTTTACCCATACAGTTAATACCAGAAGAAACAAAAGTTACCCCCCCCTTACTCCACGAAAAAGAACTTCCTTGGATCCTTGCTTGGCGCATCCTGCCCATCCTCGAAAAAGAAATACGCACCATAGGAGAAAAAATCTTGCATGATACGCCCCGCATACATGCTCTGGGCACTGTCTATAAAAAAAGGCTATTTGACCGCTGGATCGTAAATTCCATCCGACGTGCTTACCTTCGCAAATTTGAAGACTCACAGACTACAGCCGAAAAGTGGAGGAACAAAACCCTCATCTTTACCCCCATTAACAACTTCATCACTTTCAAAATTCCTGGAGAAAGCCCACATCTAAGGCTCATAGCTAAAACGGAAGCCGTCTGGATGCTGCTTTCCGAGAAGCTGCCAGAACAAGAAGAATAACCTTTGTCGACTTCTCTGCAACACGACTCACCAAACATTTCCCATTTTAAGAAACTTAGGTTGGGTCTCTTGGGGAAATTCTGGGAAAACAGTGTCCGTCTGATGCCGTTGTAACGTCTCCACTGCAGCCCCAACCTTTAAAGGCACCAGCTCGGGGCGACTTTGGGCTTCCTCTTTGACTTCCACAGCGGGCTTGTGCCCCAGATTCGCAGGGGAGCTCTCTGCCCGAGCGGGTGCCCCCAATGCGATCTGGCCTTCCTCATTCACTTTACTCTTCAGCCCCCCCCCCAACACCAAACTCCCTCGCGCCGTCAACACACCCACTGTGGTTGGAATGAACAGCCCATCCTCTTCCAAATCTATGCAGATCGCCGGACTAGACCTCTTCTCCTGAACTTCTTCTACTTCCAATTTCGCATTGCTTATTATGAAATCCTCCCCCTGTAACATAACACTTGGCGTCAGGCAAATTAAAACAAATAAAAAACGAATCATATTTAGACTATCTATTGCCCCGTTAAAAAAACAAGTGCAGAAGCTATATATACAGCATAATAGACTATCCTCTACCTATGATTCTACACAAACCGTTAATTAAACTGATATTCAAAACTAGCGGCGTAATCCTTCTAGGAGCAATTTTAGGGCTAAGCTACTCCGATTCGCCAGAAGGCGCCCGCCCTCTCATATCCCTCACCGTTTTCCAAACTGGGCTCCTAGCCATTTTACTCTTGGGTTTTCACCGCCTTTATCAAAAAAGGCCTCAAGGCTGGGGTCTCATGGCTAGCTTCATGTATTTCAATACGTTCAACCACATAGGAATTACCGCCTGGCTACACCTGCTCATAGCGGCTTGGTTTTTATGGAATGCCATTCGCTGGAGCGAACCCTCTGAGAGTCGCATAAAAACAAAAGGTTGGGAAGCTGGCAATCTCAACTAAAAATGGATTGGCTCATCTTGACAGAGAGTTTGGAAAAGTCCTCGGCCTTTAGAGCCGCTCTCCCTAATGCCCTTTGCCTTTCCTCCCAAGGAATGCCCTGGACACTTGAGGTAGAACTCAGCAATTCCAATATATACTATGTAAAAAGGTTAAAAGCCAACGCTCACCTTACCATAACAAAAATCAAAGAACAAGCGCTTAAAGCCGATAAAATATTACTGGCATTTGAACAAACACGATTGGGAGAAGCTATCGCCTTCGAATTTCAAGAACTACTAGGGATTGAGAACTGCTGTAGATGGACCCACAATACCCTCCACAAAAAAGCTATTCAGCTGCATTTAAGCCAAGCCGAAACCCTCACTTCTCAACAAATGGCTAAGTGCCGACCAAATGTAGCCAAAAGTTATTGGTGCTTGAGCACTATAAACCTCACTTGGACTAACAAAATACAGCGCTGGCTAAAAGAAAAATACGACATCTCTGAAAGGATTACGTTTCACCAGATTGCTATCATGCATTCCATTTATGAGGAAGCAACTAAACGTGAAAACTACTTCCCTCAAAAATATTATGAGCTTATACTTGAGCTTAAAGCCCAATCCAACCAAAGCATAAGCGCTTTTCCAGTCAATCCCCCCGAACACGTCTTAAAATCTCTACCCAGCTCCTCCCGAAAGTTCTGGAAAAAAAAGAGAGCACAGCCTCGCGTCGACTGCCCCCATGGATTCGGCTTACCCCAACCCAACTACCCTCTTCCCTGGCGGTTTCAAACTGAGCCAGAGTGCCATAAATACAAAGCTCATTATACCAAGTTCCCTTACTTCATAGTCGACCACCTTACGACAAGCATACGCACTAACATTAAGCCCGCATGCCTGTACTCTTCCCTGCTCTTAGATGCCCTCGATGCCGGATATTCCCAAGCTGACTCAAACATAAAAGCCCTCATGGAACTTTACTATGAAGGCCATATCTCCTACCCCAAAAGCGACAATCCCAACCTTTTTGACCTATCTCTAAAAAGCATGCACGAGTTTTGCGAAAAAAGGGGGCAAGCCTCTGCTAATCCCCCAAGAAAGTTTGAACCCGAATTCAAATCTAAAAGGCAAGAAGCCATCAGGCCCTGCGATTGGAACAAAACTCCCACAGAACTCGCTATCCTTCTCAAAGAAAGTGAACTCAAACCTGTCAAAGTTTGGATGTATACCCATATTTGGAACCGAAGCCTTGATTCGCAAAAACCAGACCCAAACGAATCCCTCTGCGTCACCCACCTGTCTGGCCCTTTACCTATCTCACCAACCTCCTCCTCCGGAAACAAAACCGAAGTCAAAACAACTAGAGAACAAAGGTTTGACTCACCTCTCAGTTTGTGCTTGCGCTCTGAATCGCCCATCCAAAACTTGCGCACCAAAGAGATTCTGGAAGTCACTCATTCACAAATCATCGAAAAAACAACCACACGCCCCGGATATTCTACCAAAGAAGACATCCTTCTAGGTCTTTACATTCAAGGGCGTATGAAGCCTCAAACACTCGAAAAATCCTTTCAAGGGCTGCTGACACAGAAACTAATTACCGACGCCGCCCATCCCAAACTTACTGCTCGAGGAAAAGAAATACATTCCAACATATACCAAACCGCAGGACTATTCCTCGACCAAGAGTTTCTAAAAGAAGTAAATGCCTCTCTGGAAAAAATAGAAACAGGGGAAGAAGACGCTTCTGATTTTCTGCAAGAATGGTGGTACAAACTAAATGTTCTTTTATCTTAGTAGACCTTGCCTTTTTTAAAAATATCACCATAACATATCTATCTATGATAAAAAAGAAAATTACTTCCGTTCTCACTAAATCCCTCAACATTCTTACCGCTTCCTCCCTCATAGCCCTATCACAGAGTGCAGCTATAGCACAAGAGCTTTCCTGGAGCGACGCCCTCGATGGAGACGGCGCTGGGGGCGAAATCACCGATTGGATCAACAAAGTGGCCCTTGTCATCATGGCAATATTTATCATGATATCCATCATCATGGGGTCTTTAGCATTCAAACAACTAGCCTCCGACGGAAATTGGAAAGACTTTTGGAGCAAAATAGCTGGGTCTATTGGTATGTTCGTTACACCTCTGGTTATTTACTATCTGGCAGATCTATAAGAGTAAGCCATGCTTACCCGACTCGAAACCCAATCTCGAAAAAAAGCCAAGCTGACCCCCTACATGGACGTCATGGACTTTCAGCTTCTACTTTTTTTTGGACTCGTCCTTCCCCTCATCATTTGGCTTCTATCCGGCATAACATGGAAAGGGACTTTTTGGATACCCATTGCCTATACTTTCTGGATGGTCAGATTTAAAGTGGGGAAACCGCTCGGGTATTGGCAACATTGGCTTTCCTTCCAGCTTAGAGGTAAATTGTGGACATGCTATTCCAACTCCCCCATTCCGCCCCACATCCTTTCTACTAAACTATCCGCACTCTCTAACAAGCCATTTGAAAAATAGCCCCCGCCTTTCCTAAAAAAGCAGGATATACCTCTCTATGATCACATATGAAGAAAATTTGGAGGTAAAGCGGAAAGAACCAAAACACTCCCATAATGGCTATGACACTTGGAACATCCTACCTGAAATACCTCTTCAGTGGTTGGAAGAGATAGACCCTACCGGCAATCTTGTCCCCTCTTTCACTAACACAATCAAAAACTTTGGAGTGGGGTTTTACGGGGATGGCTCCCTCTCTTGCGGCTTCGCCATCGAATCAGCAGACCCTGCTTTTTTAGGGGAAGCACAAGCTAACAGATTACATAATGGATTGGAGGCCGCGCTCACAGGAATTAGCAAAGAAGATAATCTCCAGTTTATTTGGTGCGCTCTAGACGAAGATGAAGCCACTCTCAAAATTTATGAGGAAGAACGTGCTGGACTCAAAACCCACCCCATTCAAGCCTACTCACGCCAAGCCCTCGTAGCTCGTGAAAAAGAGCGGCTTCATAAAGGAGAACTTAAAAGTTACCGCTGCGCCTGCTTTCTTAATATTCCCTATAAAGAAAAAGAGGAGATTTCCCCTGAAAAAAGATCCTTCCTCACTCTTCTTTTAAAAAACCTTAGGGATATCCCCTCCGTTCTCACTCAGCTCGGAGGTTTAACCAACCAAACTAACCCCCAATTGGAAGCTGACCACCTCCAAGAAAAAATAAAACTCTGCCTCAATAAAACCATCCAAATCATGGAAGCTTTTGGGGCCTGCCCAAGCCTACAAGTAAGCCCCCTCAATGCTACAGAATATTACCGAATCCTTAGGCGAACTTGGTCTCCTTCTCATTGGAAGAATGATAAGCTTCTCGACGGAAAAACTTTGGAAAGCATTTTCGGGACCCCCCGCTTCTCTCTCCCTAGCTATTTTGTACTAGAAGATATATCAGACCGCTGGGGATGGACTTGGAAAACTGGGAAAACTTGGCACAGGGTATTGAGCTTGAGAGTCCCCCCAGAAGTCTGCGACATAGGGACTATGATTGCTTGCATGGCTGCGCAAGAAAACACCGAAATATTCAATAGCCAATACAGTTTGACCCTTCGCCCAGCTTCTGCAAACCACGCAGCCCAAGTCGTTCAGCAAAACTTGAAATTATACCGGAAACAATATGAAGGAAACCCTAAAGAATATGTGAATATCCTTCCCATCATTGCTGATATGGAAAAACAGCTCTTCAAGTTAACACGCTCTGAGGGTAGTAACATATTTGAAACTACCCTAATGATTCACATATGGCATGACGACGCTTTCCTTCTTGATAAATGGCAAAGTAGCCTCATGCGCGTCTTCTCCATCCCCCCCATGAAATCCAGGCTTTCCCCAGAAGAGTTCAACTCTCTGCCCTACTTTCTTCACTACTTTACCCCTGGGTACACCCGCTCGCAAGACTGCCACCGCCAGTTCTCCTACTTGGCCACTGAAGCAGCCACACACCTCCCTCTGCTAGGAGAGACGGAAGGCTATATTCAAACAAGCAAAAAGGGGCGAAGAGCCCCTATGCTCCTAGAAACGCATCGAGGAACTCTATCCCTACAAGACGACTTTGCTCGAGGACGAGTCAACTCGTGGGGAGGAGTTGCCGTGGGAAGCACTGGTAGCGGGAAGTCTCTTTACTACAACCTTAAAATTGCCAGAACGTTGTCACCGCGAGATACCATCATCGTTTTAGACGGAGCCTTAGCCGACGGGTCCTACCGAGCTATGACCACGCTTCTAGGAGGCTCCTACATTGAAACGGGGCTTCAACTCGGAGAAAAAACTTATTCGCAAAACCCCCTCCTCACCGAAGAACTGCCAGACGGTAGCTACCGATCCCCTTCTCCCGAAGAGATCAATAGAATCACTAACAACATTGAACCCATGGTAAGGCAACGCCTTACTATGGAGTTAAACGAACCAGAACGCGCGTGCCTCACCTCTTGCATCTCACTCGCCTTTGAGAATTTTAGGGATAATAACGGGCGCGTTTTCCTTCGAGATGTCGCTCGGGCGCTCCGAGAAAAACACAAAGAAGACAAAACCAGCATCGCTCTCCGCGCTATTGAAATGGGACAACACCTCGAAGACCAATGGTGCTTCCCAAATGGACCCTACCGTTTTTTTGTCGATAGGGACTCCTCTAAAAAAACTGAAAACTTAACCGTTTATGATTTGAAGGGCCTCGCAGAAAACCCAACTTTAAAGGGAGTAATGGTGGCCACTTATCTTAACCAAATTAACGTCCTAGTTAACGAGAATTTGAAAAAGTCGGATACGGAACAAGCCAGAATTTGGGTTATAATCGATGAGGCTTGGAGCGCTCTTATGGATCCTACCATGGTTAATTCTTTGATGGGCTTATACCGAGCCGGCAGAGCTCGAAACATATCCACCCATTGCCTTACCCAACAAATGTCTGATTTCAAAAAAGTACTCATTGCATCTGATAAAGCTACTGGAAGTACCAGTTTTGACCCTACTAATAATGCTATTTTAGGTAATACCACTTGGTTCAACCTTTTCAAACATGATCCCAGCGATGTCCGCATCACCCAAGAAGTCCTTAACCTCCCAGAAAACCAAACCCAACAAATAGCAGAACTCGGCACCAAACCAGGAAAATACCGAGAAATGATCCAGTATGTCAGACTGAACTCCGGAATGGCCTTCAACAAAATGCTCATTAGACCCCTACCTTTTGAACTCGCGGCCTACAGCAGCGACGTTCTCGAAAAAGGAGCTAAAACTGGAATAAGGAACAAGCTCACTGAACTATGGATGCAACCAAACAACCGAAAAGCGCTTCGCAACTCTACCATTACTCAACTAGAAGATATGGGATTCACAGGCGCAGGAAGCCTATCCGACTCACAACTTGTTGAAATTCTCACAACTCTAGAACAAATAAAAAAATGACTATATGACTATTCTACAAAAACAAGCTTTGGACTTTTTTCAACGTGACCTCCTCCAAGAAATAAATCAGCAAATAAGGATATTTGAATCCCAACCTACCTCTTCCAATCTCGAACTCGGAAGGATTAGGCTATACGATGAAAGATCCAAAATATCTACCCATTTCAGTTTATGCAGCGAAGAAGCCGCCGCTTACTTAACTAACCACTTATTTCACGCTATTTTGGGTCGTGTGAAAAAGGAAAAGACTTCCAACTCTCTATCCTGGCAAGAAAAAGAAAGCGTAAGGCATAGCTTAGAAAATCAACACCATCTCGACCTTTTGTGGGATAATCCCAATTTGCCCCCTAACGCACTTCTCACAAAAGAGGGCGAAATCAAAAAACAATGATTACTTTATGAAAAAACATACTTTTGCCATTCTCCTATCAGCTACTCTAACCATTACCTCTCCAATAGCCTCCGCACAGATAGATGCAGCAGGAGCTCTTCTAACCGCTGCTGCCGGAGCTGGCGGATATGCTATTGGAGAACAATTCAAAGACCAACTAGAAATTGCCCCTTATCTCGGAGCTGCCATTGCCCCAGCACTTGCCAACTGGGGCTACAGTGCCTTCAAATCAAAAAACGAAGAAGAAAAATTGAAATTTTACCTCTCCGGCAGAAACTATGAAAGATGGGTGCAATCACAAAAAGTGTGGTACCAATCCACACTAGACCCATACACTGGAAGGCCCCAAGCCTTTACTGGTCTATCCGAAATGGATCGAGGAATAGATACCCCCCTCGCCGATGGAAATTCTGATATTAACCATATCTTTACCGTTCCAGTCAAAGTTCCTTCGGGAACTTACGGGGGTACCCCCTACGTGGAACGGATAGAACCTTTCCCAAAATTACCCTGAGCTTCTCAAATATTATTTATCAATGAGAAGTTGGGCTAAACTCCTAGTAATAAGCGCATGTGTAGCCGGCTTGATTCTCATCATCAACGAACTAGCTTACAAAGGACCCTCTATGGATACATTCCCACCTAAGTCTCCCATAGGAGTACCCTCCTTTAAAGCCTCCACCGATTTATTCCTACCAAACTTCTCGACCCCCCTCCCCTTTGAAAAAACCAAAAAAGTGCTTCCTCCCCTATTTGCCCCCTCCAAAAAAAAACCAAAGGGGCCTCCCACTTCAGAAACCAACCCCACGAAAAGCGGCTCCAAAAGGGGAAACTCAGGAGGTAGCTCAGGGGGCGGTAGCTCAGGGGGCGGTAGCTCAGGGGGCGGTAGCTCAGGGGGCGGTAGCTCGGGGGGCGGTAGCTCGGGGGGCGGTAGCTCGGGAAGCAATGCCTATGGATCGCCCAGCCAACCTCCATTTTCCCAAGAGGAAATTAGCTCAGAATACCCTAAAACGCGCCCTGACTTCTGGCTCGAACAATCCGTCTACCCAGAATTCTCAGGATCCAGGCACAACTCTACCTGTGAGCGCTTCCTCTCAGTCGAGGGCAAAGCCTGCGGGCCAAAAGACGGAAGACCTTGCCCCAACTGTGGCGGGTGATTCTCTTTACCATCTCGACACTCTCATAAATACTGACCCTTGGGGCAAGGTCTTCCTTACCATCTAACCAGTAATACTTGACTTCACTATAAAAAAAACCATTAGGAAATATGCTTTACTCTACTAAAAAATATTTAGTCATAATATCGGTTGGGTTCATGAGCTTAACCGCCTCCCCCAGCAGTAACGCCTCTTTCTTTGCCGCAGCAACCGAACCTAGCCAAATAACGCACACCGCTACCAACTCGGGTGGTTGGCTATGGGACGCACAAGCGTGGCTACAAGATCGAGGTACAGATTTAGAGAAACTAATGGAGCTTGTTGAAAACAACATACTTACAAGTGCAATTAGAGGATTCAATGAGCTTATGACCGCGATCCAAGGTGACATCAGTGATGTTCTTGGAACCATAGACACCCTTGCTGGTGCCCCGCTAGATATTTTTGAAGACCTCATGGAAATCCCAGGCTCTATTATAGGAATGGTTGGGCCTGACAACCCATTTAGTGACCTCTTCGACGATGTGACCGACATCTTCGACACTATTGGGGAATACCAAGCTCTGGGCAATACAGACTTTGAAGATATCTTTGGATCAGGTAAAAGCTTCAAAAGCCCCTTTGAGCTCAGCAACCGCATTAGCGGAACGCGCAGTAAACTCGGGTCTGATTTTTTAGATGAATCCGAAGCAAGAGACAGGATGTATAAACGCTGGCAAAAAAATTCCTATGGAAGGGATTCTATTCAAATGCAAAGCACTCAAATAGACATCATGAAAGAAGTGGTCAAAAACCAAAATCGGGATCAAGAATTCATCATGATGGATAGACTTCAAGACAATTCAGACCGCATTATGATCTACGAACGTGAAAAATCTAGATCAAACCGAGTCTATTCCGACGCTCACCAAGACCTTATCAATCAACTCTGGTAACATGAAACTGCCTAAATTACTACTGACTGCGCTCCTTTCAGCGTCAATCCTGACTCCCCTAGCTTTACAAGCCTCCCCCATCATCACTGACCCCTTCGAAAATACTGGAGGAGGCTTGTTCGGGGATATCACTTCCTACCAGAATCCCAATAAAAACCTTCTTCCCAAAGTTGTTTACCCATACCTACCCTCAAGCTCTACACTCCTGATGTCTGGTGACGCTAGAAACGCTCCAGATATAGGAGCAGTCGAGGCGGTCGTGCTCTTCATGGCAGAAACCTTCGCCGGAAATACAGCGGGAGGAACTCAAGGCCTCATAATCTGGAAAATAACCTTAGCCGTTACCTTTGCTGGTATGCTTCTTTCTGGATTTTTAACTTGGAAAGCAGTATCCCAAGGAAAAAAGGGCCCTGGGGAAGCTCTCATGACCTTTTTAATAAAATCATGCATTTGCATTGTGATGCTGAGCTTTGTCTGCGCTAATATCCCCCCTCTCGCCATCGGCATTTGCAATTCTGTCACTGGCTCTGTATCCAGTTGGTATGACGGCGGCCAGTCCTCATCGGCTCCAAACGACCAAGTCGACTTAGTTACGTCCCTCTATAATCAAAAATCGCAAGCCGCACTCTCCGCTGTGAACGCAGCTGGGCTCAAGGTTGTCACAAGTCTTTCCCTTCAACCCGATGAGTACCGCACCGCCGTTGCCCAAAAAATTACTGAATACTTGGAGAAAGTTCCTGAAGACCTCTTTGAATCACAAAAAACAAAAGATATTCAAATCTTACAAAAACTATGGAAAAACGGAGCATCTAATGAAGCCATCAATTCGAAAATCTCAGAGTTGGCAGTAGGCAAAGCGAGTGCGGGTGTCCGAGGCATTATGGATACAGCAGCCTCCACTTTAAAAGGTATGACATCCGACGAGCAAATTGAACAGTATATCAGCCAAGAAATATTCAAAGCCGCACAAGGGGTTGATGCCAGCAGATTCTCTTACGCAGAAAAAGCCGTTAGAATGTACGCTTATATGGCATTCGCCTACATAGGCCTCTCCATTTGGGGCTTAGGTATTTCCTCCTTGATTTGGGTTATGCTCTATTCGCTCCCAGAAGAGTGGCAACTCAATGGAATTCTGTACTCGGGACTCAAAGCTTTTTTTGCAGTTATTCTCACAGTCATACTCATAAGCATCTATATGACCGCAAGCATAGAGATGGGAGATATGCAAATTGAATCTATTAGCGAACAAAACAAAGGGATGTGGGAGGGTGTATCCGATGGTATTGGCTATTGGTGGAACAACGGCGACGGGTTGGCAGGAAAATTTACAGATTATGTGTTAACAGGAGCAGGCTCTTTCGCTGCCAAAACAATGTCATGGTTTACTGGCATGACTATCCAAACTATAATCATAGGCATGCTCATTTTTACTGCCCCAGCGCAAGCCGCCCTAATGGTTAAAGGCGGCAACGGCATAGCAGAATCTGCTAAAAGTGCATTAGTGAACAGCGGAGGCGGATCCTCTGGAGCAGGAGCTTGGTTTGGTTCCCAAGGACAAAGCTCAGGAGCCAACATGGGAGGAGGATTTTCCATGGGCAGCATCATACAAAACAGATCTGATATTATGGGCCAACTTGCCCCAAAATCTAAAAACTGATGCCCAAAGACGCTCAAACCTCCATCCTTAAAAAGAAGTCAAACTGCACCGCTCTGCCCCCGCTCCTATGAGTGCTATTGATAAGACTTGCTATGGAATTACCGCAGCAGGCCTTCTCGCACTGTCCGCTCTTACCTCTTATTCCCCTCCCCCTACCTCTAGCAACAACTACGAAGACGATTCATTCTCCCCCTCTAGCAGCTTACCCATCCCGAGTTACGACCCTGAAGCCTTCAAAGACTCCTATCAAAATATTCCGCCGGGGAATGGAAAAATTAGTCAATCTGCTGAAAATATGACGGGGGTCTCCACCGCCGGTATTCCTGGCACCGATGGGGGGAATTTGGGATGCGCTGCTGCTGTTTCTATGATGTTTCAAAACGCTACAGGGCAACAACTTGTTTCCGGCAAAGATTACGTTCTCTCCACAAAAGAGCTTTATTCAAGCCTAAACAACGATCCCCGATTTGTACGAGTCGCTTGGGGAGATGCTCGCCCCGACGACATCGTGGTTACCGCACAAAACTCCAGAACCGGCAAAGCTGGGCACACGGGCATAGTAACTGCTAATAACAGAATTATATCCAACAGCTCTGGTGGGTTTAACGGCTCGGCCCCTGGCACCATTCAAAACAACTACAGCTTAGATAGCTGGTCCACCGTCGCAGCCAGAAACCCTAACGAAACCGGTGTTTTTCGCTATGTAGGCTCATAATCCCCCCTTATATGCACTCAAACCCTCTCTGCGTCGCCTCAGCTCTCCTCCTAGCCATATTAGTCCCCGCTCAAAGCAATGAAGGAACCTCCATCAATACCAACCCCTATGCCCTGGTATTGTCGCGAGACGATAATAATCAAAATAATATAGCAATACTAACCAAAAACGGTAAACCTTTCAAATATGACGAAGATGCCTTCCGACTCATAAGAACAATACCTTCCCCTCACCAAGAAAGCATTTTGCAAAAATACGTCCAGCAAGATATAAAAAAATCCGGAGGCAAAGCCTCCTATAATCGTTCCGCTTCCCTTTTTATGAAACAGTTTGGGATTGACTTCTATGCGCATCTCTCCCCACAAATCCTAAAAGAGTACGCGAAGCAGGGTGTCTTTCTAACCAGACCCACACCTACAAGCTCTACCCCCCCCCTTCTAAAAACAAAACGTCGCTTGAGTGGTAACTTCGTTTAGGTAATAAACGACCCTAAACAATAATGGCCCTCTAATAGCAGCATCCTCTTCAAACAAACCATCCCCTACTTTGTTCCCCCAATGATTTCTTATTTTTCCGTTATAAAAAAACCGCTTGCTTTGTAGCCTCTCCTAAGGAAAAGTATTCCTTACAGATTCATGGCTAATTCCAATCATCCCGAACCAAATAACCCTATCAGGGCTCCTTACCTACCTCTGACGGTCGCTCGAAAAGTCATATCTTTTCTACTAGCCAGTTCCATAGCCCTCCTCTGCGTCTCCATAATACTTGCAATATCCTTTTCAATAAGTGTGCAGAGAAAACCTTGGGTGGTTGCCAACTTTGGCAAAGGGTATGAAGAGTTGACGCTCGAAAGAAACAAAGTTACCCCTCAAGATATCGAGCGATTTCTAAACTTCGTTATCCCTAATTTGTACGGGGCGCTAAATGGAAATGCACCAGGATTGGAAGGGCTAAAAGGCTTGGTCAACGAAAACATTCTAGCTATTCAAAAAAAAGACCTAACTGACAACGACAAACAATACAAAGCCCAAGGCATATCGACTTTTGCCCTCGTTACAGGGATTAACCCTGAAACCCTGTCCATTAAAAAAGAACGGAACGCAGTCTACGTTGAGGCTCTGGGTACAATTGTCCTCTCGCAAAATGACTCTTCAAAGAAAACAGAAGTTCAATGGCGTTGCCTTTTGTACATCGTAGAACCAACAGATGCCCTCACCTCCAACAGCCCCGCAGGCCCCCAAAAAGGTAACAAGATGGGACTTTACTTAGAACGAATAGCAGAACAACCTCCTGGTACCCTGAATAAAGACACAGGCGACCGGTAACCAATCATGAAATACACCATCAAACTTGCGGTAGCTATTGCCTTTGCAACCCTAGCAGCCTCCCCAATTCTCAGCTTAGCACAAGAAAACATTCAGATACCAAAAACTGTCCCCCTTAATAACAAAACCAAAGCACCTGCAACCCCCCTCGGAGATGCCTTCGCCAGCGAACTCTTTATAGATGGCATAACTACCATTGCTCTCGATTCCCGAAGCCAAGAGGCTCAACTCGTCGAAGAAAAAGAAAAGTCGAAAAAACTACAAGAAGAACTAGATAGAAGTGTACGGGCCGACATTGCCTCGGGGCAACCAGTCACTATACTCGTCGCGCCCGAACATTTTACCCAGCTTACCGTCCTCAAAGATGGGGAAATAGTCTACCCAAAAAGAGCCTTCACAGGTCAACCAGACCTGCTCGTCATCGACAAAAAAGAAAACAGCCCCTATTTGTATTTAGCAGCCAGTGCAATGGTCGAAGGCCAAACCACCAACTTGTTCATAGAAACTGAAGAAGACGGAAAAATTCAGACTTATGTCATAAACCTCTTAGTAACAGAACCCAAAAATATTAGAGAACAAGTAGCCGTCAATCTCGTAGAAGATAAAACCCCCCCCATTAGAGGAGGAACTGGTTCTCAATTAAAATGGGAAGAAGAAAACCAAAAAAACAGCGCATCCCCACAGGACATGCCCAAAACCACTCCTTTAGGGGTGGCGAAATTCGCAGCCAGCGATGTTCAAAAATACTTTAGCACTATGATAGAAATGGCATCTAAATACCCAGAAGCTAAAAAAGTGGAGCGAGAAACAGGAAGAAGCATCTATAGACCAACAGACATTCAAATCCTCCCAGGTGGAATTAACAGTTATATAGACCCTATAGAACCCTGCACTTGGTATGTTAACCAAGCTTGGTACTTTCCTAGATATGATGCCATTCTGCTAGACGTGTCGCTCGAAAATAAAAGCTCAGCTATTAGCTTTTGGGACTACTCGCTGGTCAAATGGCAAGCCAACCAATCACCCAAACAATTTAATACCACCGCAGCCTCTCCCCTTTCCATGCAAACTCTTCCAAATAAAACCAACAGGATATGGTATCTCATTCAGGGACATAAAATAGACCCAAAAGCTGAGTTTTCCCCCGTTTTTCCCCGCGAAACAAATCGCGGAAGCAGTCTTAAACCCAACCCCCCCGCATCTAAATAAACATGGGACTCATTTTTGTAAAAAGCCAAGACGGAGCCAGACATCCCAGCCTGTTTGTCTGGCTGCTCATCCTTACAATCACTCTGGGTGCTGCCTCCTTTTTTTTGTTTGGTAATCAAAAAACTGGGCTAACTACAATGACAGCATCACAAAAAAAAGGAAGCAGTCAAAACAAAACATCTCCTATCGAAACCCAAGAAACAGATCTAGCAAAAAGTAGCCAAGTAGACGCTGATACTGAAAACGCCATAAAAAGCCAGATCGAGCTTGAAACAAAACAAGGAAATGGCTATCTTCCCGAAAGCAGAAAAGAAGAGATTAGAGCGAAGTACGCAAAAGAATTCAATGAAAAAGTAAACACTTCCTTTAGAACAAACCAAAAAGAAAGGCTCGATTCTCTTTCTGAACGTCAAAACCTCCAAAAAAACAGCAACGCGTCAACAGGGCAACCCCAATCGTCTGACGCTACGGGTTATATGACCTTCGCAGAACGGATGGGAGAATCGAACACCAAAACCACTAAAGGGGGTAGCCAAAGTTTTGATAAAGAAGCGGGAAAAAAGAGTGACCAATTAAACAAAACCGCACCCTCCAAAACTTCTTCGTCCTCTACGGAACTAACCCCTCAAACCTTCTCCCCTCTAGCAACTAAAAATTTTCAAAACATACTCCCCCTTGGAACCTTCGTGCCCTGCATACTAGAGGGGGATATAATCACTTCTGATCTTTCCAACCATGTTTGGGCTACCGTAGCTCTAGACGTCACCTTCCGAAGGCAGCTACAACTCCCTAAAGGACTTGTTCGAGCGAGGGGCTCCACAGCGACTCAACCCGTACAAGATGTGGTTGATGTTCATTTTGATACCCTTATATTCTCAGATGGCACTGAACTCCCTATTTCCGGATACGCCTACTCCGCATTAGACCCAAGATACCCAAATCGGTTTAAAACAAGAGGAATTCCAGGCTACTTAATAAAACCACCTCTCTATCTCAAACTTCAGGCGCTGCTCTATAGCGCAGCCATTGGCGCTTCCGATGCCTACGTACAAAACTATATCAACGAGAACACGCAACAAGACGAAAGCTGGACCACAGTGCCTGTCGTGAACCCCACGACAGGCACTATCACCCAACAAGTCCAACAAACTTCCAGCCCACCTGTTAACACAAACATAGGAACTACAATTGGGCTTACAGCCGCACAAAATACAATGGGTGAACTTTTAGATATGGCTAAACAAGACCTCGAAAAATATAAACCGTACGTCACTGTAGAAAAAGGTACGCCATTCTACGTGCAAATAGACCAAACTGTTGATATCTCCGAAAGAAAAATAAATGGGGTAGCCATCGCACTTGCTCTTGAAGCCGCGCAAACCAAAAACTCAGCTCAAAAACAAACCGTATATGCCCCAGGAGATGCCCGCTACAAATACAATGACCAAGGAGGAATGCCTGGTATTTCTCTTCAGTCGCAAAACGCCTTAAACGCGCAAACTGACTCTTACCTATCTAAACTGCAACAATTTTCCGGAATGACCCCTAACTCCCCTACAAATCCCGCCAATCCCAGCTCTAGTTCCAATAGCCCTACCAACCCTAATTCCCAAAATTTAGACCAAATTTTAAATATGCTCCAGAACAGATAATACCATTTCTATGAACTATATAAAAAAAAACCTCCTCTTTGCCCTTTGCGCTGCAAGCGCTCTCTCAGGATGTGCTACCAAGGGAGCCAAAGAAATATTTGCATTTCCTAAACTCTCTGAGACAATAACTAGCCCCACTCAATCCTTTTTAAGTCCTGAAAGAACAAAACCAGGACAAATAATGGACCCTAACAGCCTCACCTTCGCACAAGTCCCTACAAGGATACTCTATATCCCAAGCGAGGGGGGCCTATTTTCCCGTAAATCCTCCTCTCAACATGTAGCCTACGAACTAATCCCCGTTGACTTCAATAACACCGCACACCTAAACCCAACCTTAGCCTCCTCTAATAACCTAAACCCCTCTGCCAAACCAGAACTTAAAGAGTTTTTTAGAACGACCTTTTTAGGGAAAGACGGACAAGAAAGGACAGGGACAGCCAGAAGACTTGGGCTCTTGGGAAAATCCACAGTGGAAAAAGAACGCGCAACCCTCTTGCTTAAGGGTAAAGAAAGCTTGGAATGGAGCCCCGAGGCCGGATGGATAGGATTCCTCGCAGAAAAAAAGACTAAGCAAGCAGTAGCCAAATCAGACCCCACGGTCATCGAGCCCTCTGCCCCCAAACCCGATATTGAAACACCCATAATAAACCAACCTGCTACCATACCCACCCCCGTCCCCACCCCCGTCCCAAACTCTGATCAAACCCTCAATCCCCCCGCTAGGACTCCAACGTTTGGGACGGGGCTTGATATCGAATTTTAGAAGATGTCAACAGATACCACATTCTCTGCTAAACCCAATTACATTTGGCAACTACCCAACCCCCTCTATTCCAAATTTGTACTTGATGAATCTAACCCCTTTAGCTACATATTTACAGAAGTTCTTACTGCCGCAAAAGATGGAATTGTTGCTAAAAGACCCTTCGTCTTCAGTCACCTAAAACACCCGCAAAAGAACTTCTTCGTATTCTATCGGAAGGAAATAAATTCACTTACCTTCGACCCTGAATCTACAAAAATCAATCAGGTAGAAAGAATTGAATGGATGGATAAAGACGAAGAAGACGCTTATGCGGAACTCGAGGCAAAAGGGGCGGACATCGCGTCCGAAATCGATGAGACCCTTTTAGAAATGATTTTGGGGTACAAAAAATAAAAAAATTGACTTAGTGACACTAATTGTTACCATGAAGGATATGGAATTAGACAATGAACTCCTGCCTTCGGGAAAAAAGTTTGATCAAGCTGAATCCCCCATTCTTTCTCCCTATAAGCTAGAAGTGGCTGCCCACGGTTGGCAATTCCTTAATTCTCAGGGCAACATCTCCCTCTTGAAGACTTTACAAAAAATTCATGAGGGGGATGTTGAAAAAACCTCTCCAATGGATGGGAATCCCACCCCGAATTCCCTCCCACCCGAACTCAACAGGTTTCTGTTTAGCGACCATGCCTCCCATCTTCTCAAATTAGAAGAGCTGGAACAATACATAGCTTTTTCAAAACAGAATATAACAATGATTGATGCAACTGACACTAGTGGTAAAACCCTATATGATTTTATCCCCCAAGAGTCCCAGAAAGAAATTGAAGACCAACTAATTAGGTTAAGCTCGACAACTAACATAAAAAAGGCCCTTCGCGCTGACATCAATTCCCTCGCCCCTCTCCTATGGGAAGATCACAAAAAAATCAAAGCACAGCTAATCCCTACTCTGAACTTAGAAACAAAAGAGCTCTTTCTAGGGGCGAATGCCTCTAAAAAAACCACACAAGACTTTGAGAACTTCTTGCAAGAGCCCGACAGCCTCAACATACAAGAAGTATCCGAGCTAGTCTGTTTAGAAAAGTGCCGAGTTGCTATGGCGGCTCTTACCTCCTCTCCTAAAAACAAAAAAGAGAAAGAAGCTGAAGCTAAAATGCTCTTAGGAGAAGACTACCCTTTGCTTGAAGCCCAAATGAATCATCTTCAAGATGTGCTCCAAAAAGATTGGAACCTTGCAAACCAAACACATGCAGATGGACAGCTAACACAACCCATTATTCCCTCTTCAGGAGTAGAACTCTTTTGCCCCAAAATTCTTTCGAGAATGAAGAATGGGCCTTCCGCCGATCAAATAAAAACAATGGACGAATGTTTTGCTTCCGTAGCCTACCGAAAAACCGATACAGACTCCCCTGAGTTCACTAATAACTCGAAGGTCGCCTTCCTTCTTTCATCAATGAATGTCCTAGAACAAGGAACTAGGGGCCGCAGTTTAAACCGACTTTTAACCCCGCCGGAAATCATGGGAACAGATATCACCTCCCCAAACGAAAGCTCGACAGAACTTCCCGATTTTGACGCTGAGCCCAACTCAAACGAAAACTCTATCCCCCACAGTCATTCCACAACATCTAAACTTAAAAAGTTAAAAGGGGGAGAAGAAACACTAAAAAAAGGAATATTAAACGTACTTCAAGGATCTAGCAAAAAAGTTCTTGCATATGGGGGCGCTTTGAGCCTGAAACATCTGTCTGGAGCTTGGAAAGAAGCCGGCCCAGATATGGACGACTTCGTCAGAAAAATTAAAACAGCCGACGGAGATATTGACCACTCATTATGATCACCCTTAAAAAATTCTTAACAGACGCCCCCTTAGATCTAGATGAGCCTGCCGTTCAACGTGCCCTCTTCACAGACATTTCGGAAGGTTTAGAGAAGTCAGGGGAAGACTCTTCCCTTGCTTGCTCTGCCCTACAAAAATACCTCACCAAATATGAGAAGGAGCCAGAGTTTCCCGAATTTCCCGAAGGCACACCTCCAAAAAATCTTGCATCCAGTATCAGAAGCAAAGAAATTTCTCCCTCTGAAGAGTCCCTAAAAAACTACCAAGAAATCACGAAAGAGCCTTTACCTGGAACAGGAGAACATTCTCCCTCAGAAAGAAATTCCGAAGATATGCAGTTGGGGTTCCAAGCCTCTAACTATCAGAGGGGATTCCCCCTCACTTCACAAGAAAAAATGGGGGTTGGAGGTACTGTACCAGAACAACCTACTGCACAGCAACCCGACAGCGGCTCTCCTGCAGTTTGGGGGCCCTCCAAAGCTTTCGCTGGGATTTTTTCTGGAGACAAACAGCTTTACAATCAAGGTATGAGTGAGTCCCTCTCCATAGGAAAAGCTCTCGATACGTTTAACCTTCAAAACTCCGCCCTATCCGTCACCAAAAAAGGATTAGAAGCCATGCTAGGAAAAGACGGAGTCGCCGCTCTCTCTGAAGCCCTACAGCCACTCAAATCCATTAGCAAAGACTTTAATTCGATTTGCCAAGCCGCGTCCGACCCTATGGGCCTCAGCCCAGGTGCATCTCTTATGAAAGGAGGCTTCCAACAGTTGGGATCCCAACAAGGAACCGCAATGGGAGCCGAAGTATCTGCCCTGACTTCTCTTGCCTCTACCCTTTCAAACCCCAAAACAGATAAAGCCATACAAGACTGCATATCCAACCTTAGTGACATGTTCAATCCTACGGCCAAAAAAAAGGGGGGGAAAGATGAAGAAGCAGAAGAACCAGATTCCGCCACCCCTAAAAAAGCGGAAAAATCTTTTATGGAAACTTTTCCAGCACTATTGAGTTCCAGTGTAACTTACTACAAAATCCTTAAGGCGGGAGGCACCCCCAAACAAGCAGGGGAAGCCAGCTCACTGAGTTCTCAAATTGCCAAAGAAGAGACCGATGGAATGACCAATTCCCTGAAAACTGTGGGAGCGGCTGGAGCCAAAGCCATAAAAGATTTTGCCGTAAACGGACTTTCAAAAGCTGCCCTAGCTGTCCCCCCCCCTGCGGGTTTAACTCTATCCTTAAGTATACAAGTTGCTAGCTTACTCGGAGAGCTTGCCCTCAACAAGGGGGCTAACAAAGAAGAAGCCTCTGCACAAGGCGCAGAACCCAGCAAGGTTCCTTTAGCTGGACTGGCAGCCGCCATTCCTGGCCACCCGCAAGATGCGGCGTCTATACCACTCAGCCCTAGCGCATCCCTCATGAAAAAGGGATTTCAAACTATGATAAATAAAAAATTCCCTAATGGGATAGCTGCGGGAATCGGAGAAAAAGCCGGAGATTTCGTCGTTCAAGCCTCAGCACCTAAACAACCTGAGCCAAATCCAAACGCTGCTCTTGATAGAGAGCTTTGAAAAATAGCAAAACCTTTTAAAAAAACTCTTGCTATTTTTTACTCCCGTGGGAAGTTATCCATACCCAATGAAAACTTCCATTCGTAAACCCAAAACCGCACCCTTGAATAAAGTTGCCCTCATCTTAACCGGAGCCTCCGTAGGAATAGCCCTTACTAGTCTTCTCACTATCAGCGTCTCCTCAACAAAACCCCTCCAAGTCCAAAATTCACCAGAAAATACAACCCCTGTAATAAAAACGGTTTCTCTACGTGAAGAAGTTGCTAGCCCAAACACCAACACTCAAGTTTATGCGGGTTCCTACACAGAAAACTCCGCGTTGTTATCCCAATCAAGAAATAACAACAGCGAACTTCCAGCTTTACAGCCTCTTTCTGACCCTACCCTCATTTCCCCTTTTGATATCCCAACTGGCTTTGGGTTAACAACAGCTACAGAAGATGTGGCAGATGCCGCCCCCTCTTCACCTAAAACAGATACCTCCGCCAAAGACGGCGCACAAAACGAAACAAACCAGCTCGCAGATGTGCCTACCTCCTCAAACCAAACTTCCACACATAACTTAGATGCCTCTACTTCAAAACCCATTGACGAAGCTGACCCAAGAGAATTAGGCGTTACGGCCAATGAAGGCCCTAATAAAGAATATGAAGAAACATTAGCCTCCGTGCAAAGGACTCTAACCGCCGTTTCCCCCTCTGGGGAAAAGCAGCTCATCCGCCTAAAAATTCCCGTCATGTATCAATCTCGTACCCTGCGATTGACAAAAGACAACATCACTGGAAGCCAATCAACTTTAGCCAAGCTTAAAACGAAACACGCCGAACTAAAAACTTTTCGCGAAGACATTGAGGCCATTCTTCAAGAATGGAATAAAATAGTTGAGAACACCACTCCAAATCAACTCTTGCTGCCTGAAAGTCCTACCCTGCCTAACAACCAATCCAAAGCAGAACTAAACCGTACCGCATTGCCCGAACTCATTCCTGGAAAAAACATCTCCTATGAAACCCATTAACCTTAACACAAAAAGTAAAAAAAACCCGATTATGACATCACTTGCCAAAACAACCCTAAGCGCGCTACTCGTCCTAACCTTACCAACTGTCCTCGCTGAAGAAAAAAACGCTAAGCTCTTTGAGCCGTTTTCCCCTAAACCCTCCCATCAAATCCCTGCCGGCTGGGAACTAAAAATCTTGAAGGGTTCCAAAGTGGAAAATGTAACAACCTTAAAAAACAATAAAGAGGTTAAAGTCACGGTTCCAGCCTATGAGTTAGTTCCCGTTCAGACGAATCCTACCACAGAAGAAACTAAGATACTTGTTGATCCTGGCTTCCAACCAGATCTTGCCAACAACCAAACCAACACCATCGGAGCTATTCTGACCGATTACAGTGAATCTGCATTAACTTTGGAAACTAAACTACAGACGATAATTGACACCTTAGAATCAAAATTAGGACAAGCCGCTCCCGTCGTCAAAAATGCACCTAAAAAACCCAACAATACTTCCAAATAAGTTTTTAGGTGCCCCCCATTTTTCCTCGTCTTCCGCCTCCCGATGCACAGATGCCTTCGTGTCCCTGGAAATCAGCCCTCTGCTAGCATTAGCGGAAAAAAAGTTTTGGGTTGAAAAGGGGGCATCTCCCCGTTACGTCGAAGAAGTTATCCAAAAGAATCCCAAGGCAGTTTGGATAACCGCCAAGAATTGGCCTGAAAAACTACGTGAGGATTCCGAAGAGGACGGACCTGCCATCGCGGGATGGATGCTTCTTCGCAATTTAACCATTTGCCAGAAAATCCGAGAAACCCACATACCTCCCTACTTGCACCTCGTCTCCGAATCAGAACCATCTACACTACTCTCTCTAAACCATCACCTGTTCTACAACTCTTCCGGAAACACTAAACAAAAAAGTACGGCGGTGAGAGACCTGCTTGCCATTCTTTTAATAAAACATTCACAACCCGCCTACCTTAAAGAAGAGGTCACACGAAACTTCGGGGGAGATGCGTTCTACAGCGCCTCCCCAAATTGGCTCAAGCTTTCTCACGGAATTGACTCAAAATATAACGGCTGGAAAACCACTACGCAAGCCTACGTTGCTAGTCTCGTCAAAACCCTACTACGCAAAGAGCCAACCTCTACCATTTTTTGGGTAAAAAGCCTGCAGCTCGAAATCTGACCCCGAAAGATAACCTCGAAAAATAACCCCCAAGGCGAATTACTAGGGAGGCATAGCCTATTTGACCCTAGTCAGTGAAATGCAGGCTTGAAAAAAGCGGGAGTCTCCCACACAATAAAACATGCCCACCCCCGCTTTTGTTCTTCTTTTTCTCGCTATAGCTTCCGCCCATAGCCAAAATCTGCAACCTCTCGTCCCCAGAGTAGATAACTATTCAAGTTCGCAAAGAAATAATCCGACATTAAATACTCCTAATTCCAATACGCAAACGCAAAGTTCCAACGATTGGCAAATGGATAACACTTCTCAGAATGTGTTCACATCTTTTTTGACTGGTACAATAAATTACTCAACAGATGACATCAAAAAACAAAGAGAACTAGGAGAAGTCAAACACGGATGGACTACCTCTGAGGAGGATTCTGATGGAAATAAAAAGGAAACTTTCCACCGAAATACCCAAAAAGGGGAAGAATATGCCAGAGCGGAAGAAAATAGACAGAGAAATGTCGATAAAAATTCTGTGAAATCTGAAGTAGAAAGCTCCCGCAGTAGCCGCTTAAATAATTACAACGCTCAATATGGAACAGAAAGAGAGAAAATCAATATAGCTGCGGAATGGGATAATTATTCAGAGGTGAACAAAACCCTAACAGCCGCTGGCGCCCCCCCCACATCAAATCTCCGAGAAGCCACCACCGCACTTACCAACGCCAAAGCCCTTTCTCTATCCAATCCCTCTACATCTGGAGGTTCCCGCAACAGAAATAACCAATTGCAAGAAGCAACCCTTACCGCTGGAGATACCATGAGCGGAAAAAGGATGACAAATCCCAATGGGCGAACAGAAAATGCAGCTTTTGCCGCCTCCGCTCTCGCTCAAAATCAAAAGACTTCAAAAAACTTGGGGCAAGAAGGTATTAAACTCATTCAAAAAAACTCCTTAAAAGCTGGCTCAGAAATGGCATCCGCACAGAATATAAAACTTCTCAAAGAAATTAAACAACAACAACCCAAATCACTTTCAGAACTTCAAAACAAAAGAGCCTTCTATAGTGATTCCAACCCTAACTCATGGGACTCAAACCAAAATAACTCATTAGATACAAACGAAGTTGACAATCAAATTGCAAAAAGAGACCCTACCTTTCAAGAAACAGCCCTATTTAGCAGCTCTATGACCAAAACGCTTTCTCTTGCGGATAAACTTATCGTGGCCCAAGCCCTCCAAGAACAATACAAAGAAAAAGACTACGCCACTTCAGGTTCTGACTCTCGGAGGTATTCGTCCCTAAAAAACTCCGACGGCACGCAGAGATCCTACGACATCGAAGGCATTCAAAAACAAATCGACGATAGAGAAGCCATCAAAACACAAAGAGGAGTTGAGGCCCAATAACCCTTGCAATTTGGGCTTACTGCTCCTAGCCCAAATCATTAATTCATTTCGACTTCGCCTTTTTAGCGCCTGGGCCCGTCATTTTAGGAGAAGAAGGGGTTGGTGCTCGCTGAGAAAAAGAAAAAGTAACTTTGCCATCGGGGCCAAGTACCAAAGCCGCTGAAAACGGCTTATTTGCCGTGGAAATAAACCCATCAAAAACCCCAGTCTTCTTTTCTTTGATCAACAAACTATATTCCTCCAGCCTCATAACTCTTTTAGCAATCTTCTTCCAAAACTTTCCCGTTACGCCTGGAAACTCCCAATATCCCCCACAGTCAAACACCTGATCCCCCGATTTCGTCTTGACTTCAACGGATGCCCCGCCGACTTTTTCAGAGAAGTGGAATCCCAACTTCAAAGACTCTCTATCAAGTTTTAGCCCCGCAGAAAACTCCTGCCCCTTCTTAGATAGGAAACCCGAATACACGACGTCCTCCCCCTTCAAAATCGCACACATTTCCTCAAATGTCATGGAGCGTGAGGCTATTTTCTTATAGAACCGACCGGACGGGAACCCTGGAAACTCCCAATAACTACCTCTATCGGTAACCTCCCCACCTGATTCAGGACATTTGCCTGGGGAAGCACCCACATGACTAGAATTCTTTTTGAAAACTTGGATTGCAGAATTCAAGCCTTCTATTAGCTCCGCCATAAACTTACCTCGCAAGTCGGTATCTTTTTCCATCACGGTCAATTTTTGCTCCCATTCTGCTGTCAGCAAAGGCTCCGTTAAGAACTCCAAGTTCGCAGACCGAAGACAACTAATCAAGCCATTGCCCGCTTCGGTAGCCCTTAGATAATTAACACTTCCCTTTTTGAACCGCTCAATATACCCTCTCCCAATCAATAACTCAATAATAGAAGCACGCGTGGCTGGCGTTCCTATCCCTTTTTTTGCCAGAGATAAATCAAGCTCAGCATTCTCCAAAGACGCTGAACTATTCACATTCTCCATACTTCCTAACAACGTAGCCTCCGTAAAATACTTTGGGGGGGTTGTTTTACCGTGGTGTAGCTTCACATCTATCGCTTCCGCCTGGCCCCCTAAACAAGCAGGCAACATTTCCGGTGCGCCCTTCGCTACGCCACCTATAAGCCCATTCAAAGCCGTTTCCAAATCTAGCCAACCCTTTTGAGTGTAAACTTTCCCTGTGGCTATAGCGAGGTTTTCCTCCCCATAAACCAACTTAAGCTTTCTTTTTACAGAATCAAACACAGCAGGGGCTGCAAATGCTAACAAAAACCGCACCAAAACTGCCGTCCAAACTTTACCCGCGTCAGAGTCTAAGTCTTTAGGAATTACACCAGTAGGAACAATCGCATAGTGGTCGGAAATCTTTCCGTTGTCAAATATCCAACCCGCTCTCGACGACATTCTCGGGGATACCAACAAAGAACCAGATCTAACTTCCTCAGGAAGAAAGCTTCTAACTGATTCAAAAACTTCCTCCATTTTGTCCTTGCTGTCCTCTGGCAAAAAAGAGGAATCAGTCCTCGGATAAGAGAGGCTTTTAGCCTCTTCATAGGCTTGCTGGGCCGCATCAAGTGTTCTTTTCGCCTCCCACCCCCAATTTTTATTGCACCATTTCTGCAAATCCGTTAGTGAAAATAAAGAAGGGGGATTCTCCTTGCCCTCTTTCACCTCGTCGTCCACTGCCCACGACATCCCCACCAAGTCTTTAACTCGCGTTAAAGCTTTTTGCGCTTCCACCTCTAATAAAAAACCCTTCGGCTCTTTTGCCTCTGTATCAAAAACCGAATTGCCCTCTGGAACCAACAATACTGCAGGAAACAGCTCTCCCCCTGCTTCAAAATTCAACCTTACTTCGTAATAAGAAGAGGTAGTAAACTGCGAGATTTGCCTGTCTCGGTTTGATACGAGTGCCAACACCGGGGTTTGAACCCTTCCTATAGACCAAAATCCCCGTTTTCCATCCACGACTGGAGGAGGAAACCCTAATGTAGCAGCTCTCGAAAAATTCATTCCAAACAACCAATCCGCTTCCACTCGAGAGTAAGCACTCGCAGCCAAACCTAACCATTCACTTCCAGGCTTCATAGCCCCCCATGAGTCCAAAATTCCCTGACGTGTGTTACTCTGTGACCAAAACCTAAATAAAGGCTTGAGACCCAACACAGGCGGGATCCCCTTTCCTCCCCAACCGCAATACCGCATGACCTCCCAAAAAATAAGCTCTCCTTCACGCCCTGCGTCACAAGCATTTACCAGAATTTGACTTTTGTCATACAAGCCTTTTATAATTTCAACTTGAGCTATACAAGACTCCTTTACCGATGTTTTAAACATGCCTTCGGGAGGTATCATAGGCAGACTGTCCCATCTCCACTCCTTCCACTCCGAGCTGTATTCATGCGGAGGCACCTGTTCTAACATATGCCCTACCCCCCAAGTGATATAACCTAAGGGAAATGGAATATAACCTGACTCCGCTTTCCCTCCACCCAAAGCTGCCGCGACATCTCTCGCAACTGAAGGTTTCTCGCATACCATTAATACTGTACCAGCACTGCTGCCCGAAGGTAATGAAATTGTCATTTTACATATGTCCTTTATACCCTTAATAAATCAAGTGACAAAGCATTTATACGAAAATTCCCCTTGACTACTACCTCCCTTCAAGGAAGGCTATTAGCAATGCACCCTATATCTCTGCCAAAGAGCTCCTCCCGCACTCCTCCCCTACTCTATCGTTCACACAACACAGAAGAAGCAAATACAGAACATTCTCCCTCTACTAAAAACTCCCGTGGTCAATGCGACTGGACTCTCCAAGAGATAGAAGATTTACACCACTACTGGAAACTGCAAATACTAACCCCACAAAACATTGCTGACTTTTTAGAAAAAACAATAGAAGAGGTTAAGTCTCAATCAAAAACCTTAAACTTGCCAAAAAAACAGAGCAAACCGCTAATCTGGGGGGGTATCAAATGGGAATTTGAAGAAGACTCCGAATCAGACCCTAAGCTTTTAAGCCCCACAACCCAACGGCTCGTTGCTGAGGCCTCCGCTACTCGGTTCGCATTAATCTACCAACAATTGTACACTCTTAAAGAAAACAGTAAACGGTATAAAACTTTGTCTAAGGAAATGAATCAAATCTTAAAAATGCAGACTCGCATTTTTTCAAAGTATATTTCTATAAAAAGCAGGAAATTCAACTTTGCCAACTCTTCTAATCCCACTATGGCACTTGAACTTACGCAGGCAGGACAAGCTGCCATCTTTGATTGCTTACGTAGATGGCACCCCAATCGACAAATACGATATTCTCGGGGAGCTATCTGCATTGCCATTACCCGAGAAATGATTTCTTGGATTGAAAAACAACGACTCATTAATTTGCCTGACCGAATCCGAACTATTGCACGAAAACTTAAACGTGCCACTGACAATGGAACCTTAGCAGACGAATACCACAAACTAGAGACGGAGTCCGGCAGCAACTGCTTACAAGAAGCGGCAAAACACCAAAACACTTACGCTTTTATCTCCACGCTCCCCTTAATGGATTCCTTTTCCGAAGCTGAAGCCGAAAGAGGGGGACTCCCCTGCTTCGGAACCGCCGGCCTTGGCGTGTTCACAACATATCATCCCCCCGAACCCCTCCACGACCTCGCCTCCCTTATTAGGGAAGCCATCGCATTGCTACCCCCCGATGAAAAAACTGCTGTCCTTCTCTACCACGGAGATTTTCTAGAGGGGGGATCGTCGGATCCTAAAACATTAGAAGAAATAGGGAAGTTGCAAGGAGTCACTAAAGAACGTATACGCCAACGATTAACAAAAGCAAAAACTAAACTCAAGCGTTGGTTCGAAAGAAAGGGCATCAAGCACATTTCTGACGCCCTAACTTTTGCATAAAATACGCCATGAATGATGCCATAGAATACATAGCTCTATCCCAAAATCAAAAAGGGGCATGGATAGAAACCCATGAATTCCTATGGAAACTTCCCCTTGAAGAGATGGCTATTCTCTACGCAGCTTGCTGCACCAGACTCAGCTGCCTGCAGGCTGCAGAATCCAACTTGACGCACTATAGACACTTAGAACCGCTGCGAATCAATGGGAAAACTCAGATTGTCGAGATTCATAGTGGTACGCCTTTTCTAACCTTGCCCTTTTTTAAAAATAAAGAAGGAGCCATAGGCTCACCCCAAGGAATCAGCGGCGCACAAGACATATTCACCAATACCACCCAATGGCGTTCGTCCAAAAACGTAGGGCTTCAAGCCATAGCCTCCATCGGTTGGTTGATGGACATCACCAAAGCCAAGCCCCCCGAAATTAATAAAGATACCTCTTCGACAAACTATACGGAAACCCTACTGCCCACAAATCTCCAAATCAAAGAAGAAGCTGCTCCCAGCGGATACAATCAAAACCAACTTAAACTCCTCAAAGACACCCAAAACATTGCAGCTGAAACCCTAAAAAATTGTGGAGAGGTTGGCACTTCTCTCAAAAGTCTCAACATCACTTTGTTTGGAAACTTAGTCTTCAAAACCTACTCCCGCATATGGGGTAGCCTACCTGATCCCGAAGAAATAGAACGTCTTCGATTTGAAAAAATGAAAGAGCAAGCAAAAGCTAAACGCGAAGAAGACAACGAATAAATTCCAGAAGATTACTAATAGGAAAAAGAAAGAGGGTTTCCCCTCTTCTCCTTTCCTTTTATCGTTACGGTTGGCTAACAAAAATCCTACTTCTGTGCGCTATTAATAATCCTTATCCTATGCTTAAAATCCCTGAAAAACTCCTCCCCCTGAAAGTAAAAGAAGTAGGACTCTTCTACGAAATCAGTAGCCCGACTCTTTTGGAACTAGGACAAAAGGGGATTCAACCCATCATCAACGCCGCTACCATACAGGTCACGGAACCCGGCAATACGCCCCAAGATCCCCCAACCCCCATTCAAATTCCTCTATGGCAAATGGAGAATGGCGTATTACGATTTCCAAAAGGGGTCGCGAAAAAGTTAAGTCAACCTCTAGACATAGAGAAAAGCTTAGAAGGAGAGAACATTCCTCTCTGCCTTAAACCCCTAGAAAGATTACCAGTCACTCTTGAACAAACCCAGCTCGAGATCCTCAATGTCATCAAAGCCAAAAACCAATCAGGGATCATAGAAGCTGCTATGGGCGCTGGCAAAAGTTGGCTGCTGATAGCTATCGTTCTAGGCAACCCCCTTCTAAGACCTGCCGCCATCAGTGGAAAAGGAGAAAAAGATACAAAACAGCTACTAGAAAAATTAAGAAAGTTAGGGGAGGCCCACCCTAACTATTCTGAGCCCGTCATGATCTCTGGCTTGGGAAAAAAGTTAAACAAAAAAGAGAAGGAAATAATTACAAGAGGAGAAGGCATCGTCGTTTGTACACACTCCGGTCTCCAAAATTTACCGAAAAACACGCAGCTTTTAGTTTTGGATGAAGTACATGCGGCCGCTACCCCTAGAAAAATTAGAAATATCCTTGAGCTCAAATGCCTCAAAAAAGCCTTCGGGCTCACCGGAACGGCCGGGCTCAGAGGAGACGGCGGCGATAAACTTATAGAGGCGCTTATAGGCGACACGCTTTGCGTGAAATCTCACGCTAGCTTTGAATCCACAGGGCGTGTCGCACCCGCTAAAATTAATGGATACCACTTTACTGGTAAAGGAATTTATGCAGAAAACCCCTTCATCCCCGATCAAACTCCCCAAGAAGGCTACAGCCTCCACTCCACTTGGATCGAAAATCATAGAGGGAGACACGCGTTTATAGCAGACTTGCTCCTCCATTTGCCTCACAATGAAACAAAACTCGTCTTTGTTCCCCACATTTTGCATGCCATCAGAATCTCCAAAGCCATCGAAAAAAAAATCAAGGAGCAATTTGGAGACATGCCGCCAGAAGAAAGACAAAATCATAAACCCGTCATCTTCCACGCAAACTCCAATAAAACCGACAAGTTCTATATAAGTAAAGAAGAACGCAACGAACGTGTGAAAGCTCTTGAAGAAGGGAAAATCAAATTAGCCATCTCAACAGATTTCCTTTCAACGGGGTTTGACACAAACATGATCGATCATATTGTGGATGCTTCTGGACAGAAAGCTATCATCAGCAATATACAAAGAAGCGGCAGAGGAATTAGACCACGAGACCTAGCCGATGGCAAACCCAAAATAAACCAGATACACACAATTTTGGACAAAACACACCCCATCTTGCACAAAATCGGAGAAAAGAAGTTTGCCGCCCTTTGCGCCTACTACGACCATCAAGAAGGAATTACCTCCCCCAGATTAGGAGGTGCATTCCGACTACTCCATCCCCCTTGGATTGCCCCACAAGACCGTCAAACTAAATTAGGGGATCTAACCACCCTCTGCAATCAAAACTCCAGCTTCGACCCTTGGAACTTTCGCAAAACATAACAGGCATGGACACAACAGATCCTCAAACCCTTGCTAAAATCATAGCCGACACTTGGAACAAACTCGCACGAGAAAAGGGATGGCATCCCCAAAAATCCGAACGAGATGTCTTAAACTCGCCTCAGTTGATAAAAAAAGTCTTGCAGAACCTAAATTCTCAAAATGAGGCACTTTCTAAAATACCCTCCCCCTCCCCAACAAATAAGATAAAAACTGTACTCGAACTATGGGACTGGACAAAAAGCCCTGCCCCTGTTAGAATCCTTACCTCGCCACATTTGTGGCAGACCATAACCTACAATACTCTAAAACAAAACGAAGAAAAAGAAAATGTACAACAAGAAATCCACCAACGCCTCCTCACTTATGTAAGCAAAGAATGGAAAAAACAATTTGTTAGAAACCTAACGGCCTCTAAAACAAAAGCTGCCGTTCTAGAACATCTTACTGCGACTGGAAAGTGGGACGCAATCTCCCCTACTCTTCGACTAGAAATCAACCGCCAACTCACCGAATTGGAAACCATCCAAGAAGAATAACATGCCTGAAAACCCAACTACCTCCGCCCAAAACCAACCTCAACTGCGGCCTCAAGCCCTCTCGGATTTTGTTGGACAAAAAGACATGAAAAAAAGAATAGCCATCACGCTGGAAGCGTGCGCCATGAGGAACGACGTATTGCCCCATCAGCTTTTCGCGGGCCCCCCTGGACTAGGCAAAACAACTTTAGCGCAAATTCTAGCCAAAGAAAACGGGGCTAAAATCGTCATAACAAGTGGACCATCCATAGAAAAACCAGCCGATTTAGCTGCTACCCTCATCGGTCTTGAGCGGGGAGACGTCCTTTTCATCGATGAAATACACAGGTTAAATCCCACGGTAGAAGAGTTTCTCTATCCCGCCATGGAAGATTATAAGTTAGATATTCTCATAGAATCCGAAGCTGGGCACAAAGCCTTGCGTATAGATCTGCAGCCCTTCACCCTTGTGGGCGCTTCCACCCGTCCCGGTAAACTATCTGCCCCTCTGAGAAGTCGTTTTCAAACTATCCATAAACTAGAACTTTATCAACTAGATGAACTCGCGCAGATCGTTTACTCTTCAGCAACTAAATTGCAAATGAAAATCCAAGATGATGCCTGCTTGGAAATAGCAAAAAGAAGCAGAGGAACACCACGCACTGCAAACAATCACCTCATGTGGGTCAGAGACTATTGTCTCTCTAAACACAATAGCCAAACGATTTCCGCAGAAATTACCAAATTGGCGTTGCAAGAAATAAAAATCGATGCATGGGGATTAGACCCCACCGACCGCAAAATTATGAAAATTCTTTGTGAAACATTCAAAGGAGGACCAGTGGGCGTCAACTCTTTGGCTATATCCTGCGGCGAAGACCCAGAAACCATTGAAGATATGCACGAACCCTTTCTCATCTCGGAAGGATACCTTAAACGAACCCCCCAAGGCCGAGTTGCTCTAGAGAAATGCTTCCACTCTTTAAACCATGCGCTTTTATAACCCTCACACCTCACCCCCTGAAAAAGTAGAAAGTACCGCGCTTTTCCCAAAGTCATCCTTAGAAGAAGGCTGCGCCCGCTGCCTTGATTTAGAACTCCTCCCCTCAGTCACTTCCGTACTAGGAACGGTGAGGCAAGAATTCGTCGAACGTTGGCGCATGGGAGAGGCCATTAAAAACTTTTCCAAGCATGGCAACGCCAGGATGGCAATTATTCAACATTATGCTACTGACAGCAAAGAAAGCCTCTTCGGAACACGAGTGCATGAAACCATTCATCAATTCACACAAGGAATTCCTATAGAAGACGAAGAAGCCTACGCACACGCCCTCCCCCTCGTAGATTGGCTTCAAAAAAACGAGTGCCAAACACTTCTTTCCGAAGAAACCCTTGCCTGCTCAAAATCTGGAACCGCTGGAACCATAGATCTGGTTCTTCGCGACAAAAACGGAAAAAAGATTCTAGGGGATGTCAAAGTCGTTAAAGTAAGTAATCGGTTTGAAAAAATCCCACCTTTAACATATCGGTGCCAACTTAGCGCTTATGAGAGGATGCTGCTAGAAATAGACCCTGAACCCATGCAGAAAATGAGCTTCTATTTAGCGTCACCCTTTGGGGATTTAACAACCCCCCAACTCACCATATTCCGGTACTCAGAGGACTATTATCCCGAATTTCAAGCCTGCCTCGCACTCTGGCACGCGCAATACGGAAAGAAAAACGAAAAACCACAGAGGGAAGATCACAACCCCCATGTTTCCTTTGATCCCTTCACACATAAATGAACGTAGAAACCGAAACCCTTCAAATAGCTAGGCTCATTTATTCCCCCAATTTGGGAGCTCACTACCATTCCTTTTCTAATGAAGTCTTGGAGAGCCTATCCAACCCAAACTTACAAGCCATCTATGAACTTTGGCTAAAGCCGTCCTCTCAAAATCTCAAAAAGAAAATTGATGACTTGGAGGAAGAACTTCTTCATTTGCTAGGGGATAATCAGAAGAAAATAAGGCTGTCCAGTGGACAATACTGTCGATTGTCCACGCTACCAGCTATTCAGACCGCTGAAAGGATTAGGACACTTGAGACCAAAATCGCCACAGAGAACCCCAAAGAAAGCGAACAAAAATTCCGAACGTGGTTAGAACGAGCGGTCATTCAATTTGGCGCTGGAGCAGAACCTACCAACCTCAGCGCAAAAGACCCAATCAGCCTATCCTTAAATCACATCGCTAGGCTGCACAAATACCCTCTGCTCAATCAACCCGAAAACGAAGAAATAACCTTTCCCCTCGCGTCTCAAAAACTCGAAGTAAAACCAAAAACTCCTACCGGAATATTGCCCTTCGATGAAATTGAACTCGAAGGGGGAGCCGAAGAAGACACCATCCTAATTCTCTCAGGCGAATCCAATGTCGGAAAAAGTCATCTAGGACTATACTGCCTTTCCTCCATATCTCTTCTAAGAGAAACTGTCCTTCTATGCAGTGGCGAGGATAGCATAGAAACTACTCGAAAAAGGATATTTGCACACTATCTCAGACGCCCGCTAAAAGAGATCTTAGAAATGACGGAAAAAAGCAGGCTCACTACTATGAGGCACCTTTACGGACATGAAGAAGATCCTACAAGTCTGCACCACCACATTGTTCACAACGTAGCCCTCACGTGCATACCCGAAGGGGCCTTTACCCCCAACAAAATTAATGAAAAAATAGATATCGTAGAACAAAGGACGCAAAAGAAAGTCAAAGCCGTCCTCTGCGATTACTTACAAAAAATGACAGAAAATCCAGAAAGCAAAAAGCTACGGAGCATGCGCGATGAAGAATTAGAAAACATCGTTAATCAAATCAAAGAAACCTGTCAAAAACGAAAAACTTTCTGCATACTTGTCAGCCAAGTACCTAGTCACGCAGCCGGTGGTGCCCAAGAATTTCTTAATCTCAAACAAGCAGTAGCACGCAGCTATGCCGCCACTTGGGGAGCTCATTACATAGTAACTATGAATAGGCCAAGCAATGAAACAAAAAGACTTGCGGCAGCTAGCGAAGACAAAAACCCAAGAATCAATCTCTTTTTGTGCAAAAACAAAGACGGCCCTTTAGGAGTTTGCTACGCGCTGGGGCTTCTCACCGACGCCCGATGGGAATTCTACCGCAACAAAGCCGATTTAGACAGAGAGCTTGATTTTAAAAGAATAGAGAGACAAACAATTACTCAGTAATAAAATAATAAACTATATGAAAACGGACCCAGCCGAGCCACAAGAAGACCCCGAAATTCCCGCCCCTACTAAGCCCCCCTCCGTAGCCAAAAAAGGCTTCAATTACATGCGTTCCGCCGCCTTCATTACTGTAGGACTCAGCGTCCTAGCCCTAGCTACCACTTTTTTTATCCCCTCAAAAAACCCAAGCCAGTCTCCCACAGCCACTCCAGTACCCACTACCATTCCCACATACCAACTCGAAATCAACTACCTGAGTCAGAAAATGACTACCGCTGAGAAAAATATTGTCAAAATGTATGAAAACCAACAAAGTCTACAAAAAAGCTTAGAGAGCGTCATTGCCAATGTTAAAGCTCTTCAAACTGAAACAGAACAAAATCGCAGCTACATAGCCACTCTCTACAAAAAATTGCGAGAACTAGAACTCCGAGAGCAAAACACAGGTGGAGGATTCAAAACCGATTCCCCTGCCGCCTCTCTACTGCCTACCGATACTTTTCCCCAAACACCTTGAACTTAAGAGAGTTTATAAATCATTGGGAGATAAGGTTTCCACAAAAAGACACAATACTAAATCTTGGAGAGACTCATTGGTGCGAATCAAAAGGAACTAACTATGTTAGGGTCACCTGCCCCTATTGCAAATATTCCAGCATGGGGCCAGATCGAAACCATCACTGCCATGTCCACTTTGAACCAGAATGGTTCAAATGCCACAGATGCGGGAAATCTGGAAGCATAGCTTACCTTCTCAACCTCAAAACTCCTCTAAAAAAAGAGAGCGAGTGGAAATCATACCGTTCAACCTCCGAATCCCAAAAACTAAATCCTCTCCTGTCCGCCAGACAGCGTGGATTGGAAACATCGAAAACCAAACCCGGCATAACCGTACCCATCGAAGCCGTTAAACGAAACCATCCTGCATGGCAATACCTTTTTTCAGAAGGATTCACGGAAAATAAAATTTTGAAAGAAGCAGAAACACATGGAATATACCTCTGCACTCAAGGTATTCCGCTTACCTCGGACGCCGCCAATACTACTACCAACCGACTCATCTTTGACATCAAAGAAAGCAACAAGAGTTACGGCTGGCAAGCGAGGTGGCTTCCCTCTCACTGGCCCAAAACTCAAGCAGACTTACACGAAGAAGCGCAAGTTCAGAAATATTTAATAAGCCCAGGGCTCAAAAAATCCTATCTTTTATACAATTGGACACAAGCCCAGCTCTGGGACACTTGGATCATTGTCGAAGGAATCAAAAAAGTCTGGAAGACAGGAGGCTTTGCACTCGCAAACTTTGGGATCAGCAGCAACCCCAACCCGCCAGAAGAACTCCCAAAAAATATCAAAGATCAATTTTGGAGCATGCGACTGCTTAACGGAAATAGACCTGTAGGGCTACTCTACGACAAAGAAGCTTTTCCCAAAGCACAGAAAGATGCCCAGCTGCTTACCAACATTGGAATCAATTGCAAAGCCATACCGTTGCCAGATAACGGATGCCGAGACTTGGATGCCTACTCTACCCCTGAAATCCGCCAGATCATTAAAAACTCTCTGGGCTACCTACCTAAAACTATACCCCCGACCCGTAACCCAAATGACACCCATCGACTATAAAATTCAAAAATTCCTGAAACCTAAAACAGGTCAAAAGAAAGACCTCGCAGACGATCTCTTCGAAGAAACCCCGCCCAGAGATCCTTCCCCACAAAATTTGTACCAGATTTTTCTCGAAATTGGAAAACTGAGTTGGATCACCAAATGTCCCCCCTCGTTGACCGCTCAGTTCAATCTCGTCAACAAAACTCTGCATCCCAACAGAAACATAGCCAAAGGGGTAGCCTGCATAGCCTTAAAAGGTACCACCTTTCCCGATAAGCGCCCTCTTTGTCTAAACCTAGCCGAAAAGCTTCGCAATAATGACCCCAACGACGAATGCGATCTTGTACCCGAGCCAGAAAATGCTTTTGATCCGTTTGCCCTTGCAGTCCTTCATAAACAAACGCAGGAGAAAATAGGATATATTCCTAAAGCCAAAGATCTCAACAAAACCTATATAGAAGCCATAAAGCTGGACAAGTTTTGTGGAGCCTATATTCTACACACAAAAGTCGGAGACTTTCAAGGGAGTCCCTCCGCCATCATGACCTTAATAACAGGCTGGAAATAACATATGCGAAATAACGAAGCCACTGCTGCAATTGTTCTAACCGAATCTACTCCTCATGAGGTCAGGTCCCTGCTGTGGGCTAAACAATGCTCCAAAGATATGCTAGCCAACAAGGAAGACTTTAAATACCCCTTCAAAAGTTCTTCATTAGCTTGCCCCTTTTGTGCCGACCCCCTAACTGGAGAAACAGCCCACTGCGATAATGAAGAAAAAAAAAAACCTTGGGAACTTCCACTTGCCCATCTTATCCACGAAAATGACTCCCCCAGCTGTCCCGCAAAAGTCCTGAGAAAACTGCCAGATGGCCATCTCATTGAAAAAATAGTCATTTGCCATCAGATGACGGCCGTCGCCCTAGCTCGGGCTCGGGATGCCCAAGAATTGCTTCATGAAGACCCTATAATCCCCAAACTGCACACTGTCTGGACGGACGAAGATCGAGATCAGCTAAAAGATAACTTCAAAGCCTATTTTGAAGAAAAAAAAGGACGGAAAAGTCTTACTTACACCATCCACTCACAAGATGAGTTTGATGTCGCTGACTACAATGAGCCTTGGCAAAGCTTACCAGAAAAAGACGTGCAACGCCTTTTTCCCTCCGTAAGCATACCTAACAACCAAAGCTGGGAAAAGACCCTAGGATATCTACCAAAGTGGCAAACCGAGCATCCCTCAGACCCTAACGCCCCAAAAATTTCCGGATGGATCGTCCAAAATACCTCAGACGGCGTAACCAAAACAATGTGCGGCTTTATACTGCCGACTTGGGAGGAACCCCTAGGCTCTGAAAACGTCCACCCCCATGCCTATTCAGTCCCCATCTACCGAATCATAGGCCCCGACTCAGCCCTCGATAAAAACAATTTGAGCCCCATCCCTTACCTAGAAATAGATAGCTATGCCTGCCCACCAGAAGAAGGCGCAGCTTGGACAACAGCCATAACAATCCAAGATCTTAAAAAACAAGAAAAGCTCAGGAAAAAGCAAAAAGTCCAAGAAGAAATAAACCAAATCCCCAAAGAAAAAATTTGGACTGGATTCTCCCAACCGCTTCTAACTGGGCATTGGCCTGAAAAGGACAGAGAAAACGAGCCGCAACAGTGCCTGCTAGGCTTTCGCTCTGGCAATGACCCCAAAAAGTGGTGGTTGCCCGGTATTGGGAACCCTCATGCCCCAGTTTGGATTATTGGACTCTACCCCTCTAACGAAGAAATTCGCAGAAGGGGGGGGCCAAAAATTCTTTCTGGCCCTTCTGGCACAGAGCTCTTTCGTATAGTGCAAGAATGCGGATTAGACCTAAAAAAGGACGTTTACTTCGACAATATCATAAAGAAGTATATGCCCCCCAAGTCAAAAATCAGCCAAGAAATTAAAATGGAACAAACGTGGCTGATGAAAAGGCAACTTGCATTCTATCAGCCAAAGCGGATCATATGCCTTGGGGCAGAAGTTTACAAAGAAATTGCTGGGAACAAATCCTTCCAGAATTACAGAGGGACATGGACCCCCTCTTTCTACCCCCGCGTGAGAAAAGAATCCGACCCCTACTGGGAAGGTAAAGCTGCCGGCACTTTCCACCCTGCAGGCGTGCTTCGTCCTGAAGGTCGGCATAATCTTGAACTCTTCCGGCACGATTTAGCTACCCTCTTGCTAGATAAAAGCCCCGCAGATGTTCAGCCAACCATAACAGAAATTATCTCTTTAGCTGGAGTAAACCGATGGGTTGAGGCCGAATTAACTTTGCTGGAAGAACTCGCAGCTAAAAACCAAAAGATAATCTATGCTCTCGATACAGAGAGCTATAGCCTAGATGCCCACGCCGACGAACTCATCTCCCTGCAAATCGCTAAAGTCATAATAAAATGCCCCGAGAACGATCCCGTCACCCTATCGGTTGTAGACGTCCCCCAGCACTGCGATATCCTGCTCTTTCAAGAAAACTCAGACCCTGAAGTTTACGATAAAGAGACCTTTGAGCATATTGCACATGAATCAGCCAGTAATCTTTTGCAGCTTTCCTTCGACTGTCTGACAGATCCACAGCAAAAAGAACCTGCAGCCAAACCCAAAAAACCCGTAGTTGCCTTAGCCAACTCCCATTCGGAAAAACAGCTCATATTAAATACTCATTCTGAAAAGCGAAGTAGCCGAGGATTAATTCTGTTCACACCTTTCAAAAAAATAATGCGGTTGAAAGGGAAAGAAAAAGAAGTCGGCAGACTTCTTTCCCTTCTCGCCACCCACCCTAGCGTACACGGGTATGTTCTAACTAATGCAAACCATGACCGCATTAGGCTCGAAAAAGAATTGGGATGGGATTTGACCACCCCACAAAAAAACGGAGGGCTTTCCTACCCCCTCGATACCGTAATTCTCGAACACATACTTAACGAAAACAACGAATTGGGACTCAAAGCTTGTTTGAACAGGCATTTCAACTGGCCTCGCCAAGATGCCGTTCTTGACGAATACGCCGAAAACAATGAGCTCGTCAAAATCAAAGGGTTGATTACTGATAAAACACGCCAAAGCGAATGGAGCTTGTACCCATGGAAAGTGCTAAAGCCCTATGCGGGCAAAGATGCATTCGGAACGGCCGCCCTTTTACAAAAACAGCTATCAGACCTTAGCACCCAATCACACGAGCATCAAAACTCTCGAATTCTAGATAAGAATCCCAACACGCTCCACCAAGCCTTTCATATTTCCTGCGGGGCTATCAATGGCACCTATGAAATGAATAAAAATGGCATGCCTGTTGGAAAGAAAGGTATGAAAGTCCTCGAAACCCTAACAAACTTTTATGCTAAACATGAAAAAAGGATGGTAGATCAGTACCAAGATGCCGTTTTTAAGCTAACGGGCCTTAGAAATGCCAATCCTGCAAGCCCAGAAGAGCTCTCCTACGTTCTGTTTAGCGAGAGCAGTACATTGAAAAAACAAGGCATTGAGCCTTGGAAAGAGAGCGGCCGAAATGGACGGCTTTGGGCTGATATCCCCAAAGAAGAACGTTCTTCCTGCACCGCTTCCACCGATGCAGAAAGCCTTGAAATTATTGCCTCCAATTGTAAAAATCCAGAAATTCAACAGTTTTTACTCAGGCTCTCAGAAACCAAAACCATTCTCACAATACGTTCAAGCTTTTTACCCGATATGTCTTCCCACAAAGGTATCATTGGAAGAATCAATAAAAAAACCCTCTGCATGCACACGACGTACACTCCAACCCTAGATACTAATCGGTGCAGATCTTTACCCAATTTGTCAACCTTTCCTAAAGAAGAGGTGGCTCAAGTGGAAAAAATCTTAGGGGAAGCACCTCCCCACCGCATTCGCGAAATCATACAAGCCCCTGACGGAGCTTACTTGCTCAACCGAGATTGGACCACCGCAGAAGTCTTAGGAATAGGCTACCTATCCCAAGACAAAAACATGTTGGAAATCATTTCACGCATGAACAGAGGCATGGACTTCCATTGCAAACTAGCTATTAAAACTTACAAGAAGATATCCGAAACTTTTGAACTTGTTCAACAGAGTAGCACCCCTCCTACTGATTGGCTGAACACCAATTTTTCTGGTAAACAACAAATAGAAGTCCAAAACTTTTGGGCTAAACAATGGGAATATGGAGCCCCCACGCCTCTCCCCGAAGAAGAGCTTCATAAAATAGCTAAAAAGCTCTTCAAACAAGAACGCTCCAATATCAAACCCGTTACTTTTGGGGTGCCTTATGGAAGGGAAGCCCCCGCGATCATGAAAGCCTTGAATCGCGAATACTATATTAACGACACGCGAACTAGTACAGGGGAACTTCTTTCCATTACGCTTTCGGAAGCACAGGCCATGATAGATTCCTACAAAAGCGAATTCCCACAAGCCTGGAGCTACCTCATCGAGCAAAGTGAAAATGCCATCTCCTCCGGCGTCCTCAAAGATCATTGGGGATACATCCGACATTTCCCTCAAGGTATGAAACAAGGTGACCTCGTACGAAAAGCCTATAATTATCAGATTCAACACATCGTAGCCGTTCTTATGAACCAAGCTATGAACGACTGGACTCAAATAAAGAAAGCTTTAAAGCTCAAGAGCTACGCCTACGCAACGCTTTATGATAACATCGGGTGGGTCGTATACGAAGAAGAGCTCCAAAAGGTTTGGGACCTTTCCATGGAAGTAATGACAGAACATAGACCCGTAGGCCCCTCTTCCGGACCCCTGCCCATTCTTAACTCGTGGCACATACCAACGGAAGGCGAAATCTCTTTGGCATGGGATGCCGCCCCAATAGACCCACTTTCCTTAGGCATTACCTTAAACCCTCAAAAAAATCTGACAGGGCTGGAAAATTTGATGGATAAGCTATGAGTACCCACTCCTACGGAGTTTATAATGTCCCCTAAAAAAAACTTTCTTTTTTTTTAGGGAGGCACCCTTGACACGTCTATTATCTCTTGTATGTTCAAAATATACAACATCAATTTCCCCAAACACAACAACCAACAAACTGCAAAATAAATCAATTATTATAACTATGAGAAAAGAAATCGAATTCATCAATAACACAGGCGTAGCGCCCGACCCCATCCAAAAAACGAAAGAACTCGCCTTTCGAGAGATAGTCTTCAAAGAAAAATACCGGAATAAGAAAACTCGGTTCACCCAAAACCTCACCTGGCTCCGGTTTCTTCCGGCCATCAGACCTTCCGTCTACGACTGGATGATGCCAATCGAAGTGCATCGGGATATCAACGGGGTTACTTTCGCCAGCCCAAAAAGCCTTGACTCAAACAATCAATCCTGCTTTGACGTAGCCCGCATCTGGTTTCAGAAAAATAACAGTCTTCTTTTATCCTCCAAGGATAAAAACCCCAACGGATACAAGCTTTACCCTATGCGGTTCGGGGTTTCTTGGGTCATAGAAGAACAAGCTCCTGAGGGAGAAAAACTCAAGCTTCTTCTCGCGAGTCTCTACAGTGGGGAAAGAGGTGGTACTACTGGTCTTGCATATAATATCCGCAAAGAAGCTGATGCGCGTGACAATGAGCCAAACTCCAGCTCTTCGGGTCAACTTATACACGGGGATATCACTAACCCCACATCGGGCAGGTTAGTTAAGATAGAAAAACTTGCTGGGGGCGAATACGCAAGCTACAAACCAGGCATTGGGAAAAATCCTGCCCCAATAGAACACTTTTTAGCGCAGCTAACCGACGAAGAAATGGACCTTCTAGTCCCACTCGAAAATACCTTGTATATTCCTACCGAGCAGGAGCAACATGACCTCCTGCGCCGATACATAGGAGAAAAACATTACCATGATATATTCGGGCAGGTTAGCTGGACAAAACCAGAACCGCAAGACGTCGTCGTTCCAAAACAAAACACAGAAGTTCCCCTGGAGACACAACCTGTGCAAAGCGAACCCCTCAGCGTCAAATCCAAAGAAGAAACGGTAAGTAAACATACCGAAGAACCTCAAAGTGCAGAAGCGGTAGATGCTGAACAAACTGTAAAAAAACCCTACACGACAAGAGAGATTACGAGTCTTCTAGCTCAAGAACGTACCGGCATAGAAATCCTTCTCAACAACAAAACCAGACTGTCTAAAACGCATTTAGAAATTGTGTTGGCCGCAGCGGAAGAACTCAACGTAGCCTAAAATTCTCATTAAAAAAGGAGGGATTTAATTCCCTCCTTTTTTTCTTCTAGTCAACAAACTTAATACTATTCAAAAAATGAACATTAATACAGACGGAGTTGTGCCCCTTTCGTTAGCCCCTGTGGCCCAAATTGGCATGAAAATTGCACTAGGACTTCATGGCTTTCCTTCAAACCGGATGGTCATGTGCTATGGTAAACCAGGCGGAGGAAAAAGCAGTCTACTCTATCAGCTAGCAGGCGAATACGAAAAAAACGGGGATGAAGTTTGGATCGTAGATTCAGAGCGAGCCATAGACCGCCTCTACTTAGCAAGCTACTTTCCTTTTGATAACTCTTCAGAAGAGTTGATCAACGCTCTAAAACACTTTTTGAAACTTTCTGAAAAGCTTCTTAAAGAACAAACCAAAGCCTCAGAAGAAGAAAAATACCTCTCGAAAGAGTCCATAAAGACTATGGAAACACGCGTAGAAATTCTTCCTGTACTGATAAAAGAAGTAAAAGAAGGCAAAACCTTAGAAGAATCCTCCATAGGCAGGCGGAAAGCGCAAGCGTTGGTCGCTCTTGCCAAAGCAGAATACCGGATTCGAAACATCAGGATCTTAAAGCCCGCATCAATGGAAGACTTTGAAAAAGAGACCGTCAAGATGATAGAGACCCGACGAGCCGATCCCGAAAGACGCCAAAGACGACTACTCATAGGCGTTGATTCCATCAGTAGTCTCCTTACAGAAGATGTTCTCGCAAGGACTGTTTCCTCGGAAGGTAGTAACTTCAGTGCCTCGCGCTATCTGCACACTCTCATCCCCAAAATGATTCTGAAACTTGCAGGGACTGACACCACAATGTTCTTTATCTATCAACAAACAACCTCCATCAAAATGAATCCGTGGGAGCACCGCAGTGCCATCGATGATGTTGCAGCGAAAGGCGGATCAGCTGCAAAATTCGGTTCGACCTTCATGATTGAAGTTGAAAAAAAGAAGAAAATAAAAGGATTGGACGAACAAGATGTAGACACCGGTACTATTGTCATCACAAAAGCCAAACTGCGGGGAGGGGGTCGCGGCAGTCTGAAAGGAAAATTCTACCTCAGAGAGTCTTTGGAAACTTCTAGCATGGACTTCAACGAACCCTTCCTCATAGATGTTCTTACCGAAGGAGAATTTGGGGTCAAAAAACATAGAGGAACTTACTATCTTCCTCTTTTGCTCATCTCAACCCACCCCCTATTCAAAGATGAATTTGAGCCAAAACTCAAAGACTTCCCCCACGAGGAAGAGGGTGCCAAGTACTTACAGTGCTCCGAACAGGAAGCTTGTAAGATTCTTCTAGAAAGTCCCGCTTTCGAAGAAGCCTGCTTAGACTTGTATGGGATAACCGCTTCCGTGTAACACTAACATGCCTAAAAACACAGAATTTGTTCAACCAGATTCTTATATAGAGCCTCATACAGAATATGGCGTTAGCCTAAAAGAACAAAAAGAAAGAATTATAAAGAGGGCTACCTTGGAGATTCTTCCCAGCTTGATGGAGTGGGCAAAAAATAAAGACTCACTCACTCAAATGGCAATAAAGGGCACGCTAACTCGCCCCTCGCTCTACGAAACCGTCCCCCCCTCCCAATGGAGGGGGGTTATCGAAGAATTTACAGAAAGAAGTTTAGAAGTCATCATTCTTCCCTCTCCTCTAACCAATGCCGACCTTTTGAGGATAGGACAAAAAAAGAGTCTGGTCCTAGAAAGGATAACAGAGCTAAACCAAACTCTCCCAGATACTCTCCTTCTCATTTGGCACCAAAACCACGGGCTTCTCGCGTGCTCCGAAGGCCCCTTTCCCAAAGGTTTCCCTAAGCTAAGTACTTACATACAGTTTCAAACTTCTCAGAAACAAAGCCCCAAACTTTGGGGTTGGTACAAACAAAATTTTCTCATTCATGATTAACAAACCCCAGCACAATATTCAGTGGAAAACTAGCACCGACGAGGCCCAATATGATCCGTTTGGCCTCACGGAAGAGACCCCCAAAGTCCCTCTACAAATTCCTACCCCTACTTTCACTTTTTCTAAAAACGAAAAGAATAAAATTCATAAAGAGTTTCTCCAAGAAATTGAAGATTCATCCCTTTCGCTACACCCACATTTGAGGTTTTATCAAAAAGACAAGCTAGACCGTGCAGATCTAGCCCAATATTCAGATTCAGAGATTGAAGAGGCGCTTCGCTCTAAAAGTCAGCTAAATCAAGAGCAACGCAACGCCGCGCTAAAATGCCATAAAGACCTATACATCAAAGCGCTGGCCGGCACAGGGAAAACGTCTCTCCTCTCAGCCTGCATATCAAGGCTTTTAGCTCAAGGGGCAGATCCCCTCACTATTGCTATATCTAGTCATACTGTTAGCGCAGCTGAAGAAATAAAAAGCCGGATCTTCCCTACTCTAGAACGGCTTTTTCCAAACACAAAAGAAAGCCTCGGCAACATGAAGCCTTCCACAGGAACTATTCATGCTTTGGCCTATAGAGAACTTAATGTCTATAAACACCCTAAAGCCCGTTGGACCATCTTGGATGAGACACAACAGTTTAGAGTTTGGATGGAAGCTAACCAATTCGCCTTCCCTGAAAAAACAGGATTAAAAGACGAAGGGGCATGGGAGCACATGCGGCTTTTAGATAGAATACGCAGCTACGATATACCCGAAAAAATGGTTTCTCAAATTTTGGAAGTAATTACCGAGCAAAAAGATCTAAGGCTCATCGCAGAAACCTATACAAAAATCAAAGAGGCCCGAAAACTTCTCGATTACACAGACCTCCTACGGCAATGGGCCCCTTTGATCATTCATCCAGGGTATAAAAAAAGATGGGAGTTCTTCTTCGTAGATGAGTTCCAAGATACAAACCCTCTGCAGAAGTTTCTTCTTAAACTACTAAAATTCTCAGGAACAACTCTCATAGTGTGCGGAGACACCCGCCAATCCATTAACAGCTTTACGGGAAGCGACCCTACCTCACATACAGGGTTTTTTAAGGAAATAGGTGTTGAGGAGACCTTGCTGCAAACAAACTACCGCTGCTCCCAACAAATCATTGCCCTCGCTAACCAAACATTAGCTAGCATGTCTCCACCAGAAAAAGCTAAGCTACTTCCACATGACGGAACGGAACCTGGACTGCCTATTGAGTTTATTCTTACCAAAAATCAAACAAACAAAAATCAGTTCCTGCCACCAAAAGACCAACAGCTACAAAAAACAGAAGAAAACCAAATCAGCTGTGAAGCAGCAATCAAAACCCTAGCAGAGCTGGAGGACTGCGGAATCCAATCCCCTTCAGTAGCCATTCTATATCGCACCAATGTGCAAGGAGGTGACTTAGAGCAAAGCCTTGCTAAAATCAACACAATACGGCAAACAGAAGGGAAATCCCCCATCAAGTTTGTCAGAAAAGACTTTCGAAGGACTGCACTCAAAAACAAAACAGAAAAAGAGCTCTTGGCCCTCCTATCCGCTTGGTGCGAACCCCAACAGGCAAACTGGGAAAGCCTCCTCGTTTCCCCCTATTTCCATGCCGTCGGGGAAATTACTGCCCGCAGTATTCATAAAAAAGCGGAAAAAAACAAACCCAAAAACAGACAAGAAACAGAAGAGCTTTTCGTAGGGGAACTCTCCAAAAAAAACGCTGAGACTATTGCAGAGTTTTTCCAAGCTTGGGAAACAGCCGAAATGCCCACCCAAAAAGAGCATACCGAATTTCCTTCGCCACAGGCAGCCTGCGTTCACCTCAAAAAGTGGATATTAGACGCAGCTAATAAGCGCACCTATGACCCAGGCTCCAAAAAAGAAGTAGAAGAAAATCAAAAACGGACCTACGAAACGGGGCTCTTCGAGCGTATATTGGTCAAAGCTCTACTCAGCTCCTCTCTCCCTGCCATCCTTCAAGAGATTCAAGAAGAAAATGAAAAAACTCAATCCGCACAAAACCATGCCAACAGGGCATTAGGACTGGGAGCCAATCAAGCCTTATTAGAGAAAGAAGAAGGAATCATCCTATCGACTATTCACTTGGCAAAAGGAAGAGAATACGACGGAGTCGTCCTGCATCAAGTTAGCTATGGAAGCTTACCTCACTTCAATTCTCTTAATTTCTATAGAAATCCCAAAAATGTCAAAGAAAAGGAGTTCCGAAAATATTCTACCTTCGCTTCCCTCCAAACCCCCCCTATAGATTGGGAAAGTAACATCGTATCTTTGCCCTCCCTGTCCCGAACAGAAATAAACTTGCCTCTTCCTAAAAACGAAATTGAAGAATGGGAAGATTATAACAATCCCTTAGAAGAAGAAAAACGATTGCTCTATGTTGCCATCACGAGAGCTAAAAAGAAACTGGTTATAACATCCAGAGACTATAAATACCCGTATCTTCATTCCTCTATATGGGATACCCTAAAAAACCACAAAAAGTTCTCCTGAAGCGTAACTTCCGTTGACAAGCAGAAAACTAGACAGATAACTCAAAAAGATGGATGCCTCGCCTCTACATCCCGAACCTACGATACAAGCGATACCCCCTTTAGGGGTAGAAATCCCAAATACCTCCATATACGGAAGCAATGAGAAATTAGATAATCCCCCTACTGATGCAACCAATGAAGCTAAAATTAACGAAAACAAAGCTAACGAAGAATACAGCCCGAATCCTAAAAGCCAGCAACAATCCCTAAAAGTTAAATTTGGTCCTTTTCTTATCATAACCGCCACACTTCTCATCGGAAGCTTCTCTTTGGGCTACTTTATATCTTTCAGGACAAAAACTGGAAATGCAACTGAAAATAACCCATCCACTCAAAACGCAAAGAGCCCAGCCAACAAACAACGCACAGGGTTCGCACCCGATAAAGGTATCTATAAAAGGGCTAATGTCATAAATGCCGCAGAGCTGTCCAAAACTCGCATAGACGGAGCCAAAACTAAAATACTTTGGGTAACCGACTCTCCTGATTCTATCTATACGTTGCCTCTTCTAGCGAGTAAGAAAAATGCGGACTCCATCCCTATATTTATTTTAACTGGAAAAGAAACCCCATTAGACAGGTTGGACGCAGCTCCCAAATATAATATTCCCATAAACCGCATCAATACAGAACTAGAAGGGCCTTACAGCTTTTTATTAATAGATAACAAACTTCTAGTCGACATATCCCGAACTAACTGGGTCTGGGAAACAACCGAACCCAACATTCTCACGGAAGTCCAAACATGGATAAAAGACCTCATCGAATTCGAAAAAAACAATGACAACTCATATCAAACCGTTTCTGAACAATAACGTAGAAGAATTTAACTGGAAAGCCAATCCCGACTTAGATGCGCTAAAAAATCTTAAGACAATTCTTCTTATGTTTCAAATGGAGAAAACGGCGTTAGATAAGGAAACTCTGCCTACCACCCACCTTGAAAAACAAATCCGCTTGTTAAGAGCACTCAAAGAAAGCCAACTTAACTTCGCGAGCGTAGAGCTACTCCTCATCGCACTTAAAACTAAAAAGATTACAACACTTAACCAAAAGCTTAAAAACATAGAATCTTCTAATCTAGAAGCTACGCTAACCCAACTATATGCCCAAAAAAAGATGCGGGAAAGGCAAAAAGAAGGACTTGAGCCAAATAAAATTCAAGAGAATGCGCTCTTAGCTGCCACACTCTCCCTAGTTCAAATGGCGGCTCATTCACAAAAGAAGAAAAAAGTATGAGGGCATTGATATCCCTACTTGCCATTATGATATTGGTAGCCAGCTTATTACTATATGGCTATACAAAGCTCGCCGCTCTGGGCGAATATCCTGAAGTAAATAGTAAGCAAAATTGATCTTATAAACCTTCCAGATCTTTATAAGTTACCCAAGAGCCTGGAGGGACAGCTGGATAGTCTTGCACATGGAATCTCAAATCCTCAAGACGAATGCTTTCCCGCTCATGGTTGAGTAAATAACCATTATCCACAAACCAATCTAAAGCCGCTTGCCTATCCACCAAAGAAAACCCAGTCGAAACCGAATACTCAGAAGAATACCCCCCATCCAACCACCACTGCGGCGTAATTGCCGGACTTACCGGCCCGCTCGCCCCCTCCCCTTTGAGAACCGCACGGATTCGCGCCTCATTAAGGACTTTTTTTGTCCCCCTAGCGGCCTCTAACCGCGCATACTCACGTGCTTTATCCAAAGCAGGCACTGCTATCGCCACTAGCACAGATATGACGCTAATAACAATTAGAATCTCTATTAGAGAATATGCCTTTCGTGCCGACTTGTGATTGGTTACTGAACCCATCCTTTTTATTTAACCCGATCAATCCCTCTGTCAATATAATAAAATGGAAATTGGCCCAGCATCCTTTCATCTGATTACTTACGCAATGAACCATTCCCCCGAACAACAGTCTATCATAAACACATCCCTGCATCTCGGTCAATCCCTTCTTGTGAGCGCAGGGGCTGGAACAGGAAAAACAACCTGCCTTATCGAGTTTTCAAAAAAAAATCCCGACAAAAAAATCTTGTATCTTGGATTCAATAACAAAACTGTGCATGAGGCTAAAAAAGACTATTTCGACGCGCAGCTAACTAACACAACGTGCTCTACTATTCACGGCTTGGCTAACCAAACAAAAAGCTTCTATGAAGGTAGAAATAAGTTCAGAAAAAAGATTCATTTACAGGAAATCCAAGCTCATTTAAACTGCACTCTTCCCCAAGCCTTATTAGCGCAGCTGACCTTAAAAGCCTTTTGCCAATCTGCCCTTCCAAATATTCTTGCCGAGCACATACCTTCCGACATCCCCCTTAGAGAAGACCCAACCTATATTCTCAACCTTGCCAATACTCTCTGGAAAGACATGGTGAATCCAGACAAACCTCTACCCCTCTCCTACGACGAATATCTTAAAATCTATGCCCTTAACGCTCTTCCGCTAAACTTCGACTACATTCTTCTAGACGAAGCGCAAGATTCTAACCCCATAAGCCTTTTCATTCTGGAAAAAGCCAAGCTTAATACCCGCATACTCCTCATTGGCGACCCAAACCAAGCCATTTATGGATGGCGCGGAGCCAAAAATGCCATGGCTACATGGGATTTTTCCTTTCAAAAAACTCTTTCACAAAGCTTTAGATTCGGGCCAAATATTGCGAAGCTAGCCAACTTCCTTCTAAAAAACTTCCCCAAAAAACCCCCCAGCATACATGGATTAGGTTCCCCAGACTATGTGGGGAAAATTAACACGGAAAAAGCTTACACGCTCATCGCCAGAACAAATTCCACTTTGTTTGCTGCGGCTCTCAACTGCATTGAAAATAACAAAAAGATTCATTTTACTGGGACAAAAATAGAAAAGGACTGGAACCCCTCTGAACCTTATAGGTTTCAGGAGACTTTAGACGTCTTTCACCTCTGGGCTAATCAAAAAGAAAAGATATCCTGCCCTCAAATCAAACTGTATAAAAGCTACTCTGAATTAAAACGTGCAACCCAAAAAAAAGAACATAACCAAAATGTCGACGTAGAAATTCAAAGTCTGTGTCGGTTAGTGGAAAAATACGGGCATAGACTCCCCAACCTCCTCAACCAAATCTCTGCCCACTCCACCGAGCCTTCTGTTGCTGAAGTGATACTCAGCACAGCACACCGAGCCAAAGGGCTGGAGTGGGATACCGTCGTCTTAGCCGACGATTTTTCCCCCCTCGCCTCTCTCAAATACGAACATGCATCCCAAACAAGAAGCCTCGCTCAAACCGATGCCCAAATAGAAGAGTTCAATCTGATATACGTTGCAATCACCCGAGCAAAAAAACACCTGCAACCCAATCAAGACATCCTCAAATTGCTCAACTCCCCTATATTTTCTCACCAACCGCAGCCCACAAAACAAACTCTTTCGCTTACCACCCTATCAAACAAAAAAAAAGTAGAGTCAAAAAGGTTAACCCACCCCACCTCTTTATTCATTGATCGGCTCCCCTAAGCTGAAATCAAACAAATTGGAAAAAATTCAGCGCAGCCTCCAAAATAATAATACGCGCATACTCAGAATGCCCTATAAAAGAGTTTGACTTAGACCTTATGCGGCTCCCACTCCTCCCTGTAATTTTAATCGTTCTCTGTAACATGCCCTCCCAAGGAGAAACCCATCCGCTTCACTCCGCGCTTACCTTGAGAGAAACCCTTCTCTCAAAACACACATACAAATACAATGAGTATTTGAAATTACAAAGAAATGACTCTCCAAGTGGCGATTTCTCCAAGTGGAAACGAAATATATTTACCACCGTCTTTTGGATTGGAGAAAAAGCCTGCAAAAAAAACCCCGTCCCCAATGATAAGAGCAGCTGGGACACCCAATGGCAAAATAACTATGGAGGCTATGACTCCCCCACTCGTAGAATCGGTTACTACCCTCAAGATTTCGCCCCCAAACTTAACCCCTTCTACGTAGCCCTGCCCTATAACGATATCAACAAAAGAGGAACTAAGCCTGAAGCCAAACATATCGTCCCTTGGTTCAATACAACTTTCGTTAAAGACGGTAAAAGCACATTAAAAAGTCGTTGGGTGGCTATTCATCACAAAAGGAAAATATGCTACGCACAATGGGAAGATACCGGCCCTTTTAAAACAGACGACTGGAAATACGTCTTTGGGAACGCCCCCCCAAAAGCCAGAGCTGGGCTTGACATCAGCCCAGCAGTTAGAGACTACCTAAAAATGGAAACCAATTGTTATACAGACTGGAAATTCGTAGCAGACGAGCAAGTCCCTCCTGGCCCTTGGAAACCCAGCCGACCCATTGCGCAGCCCCGCTCCCTTATACAAGACCTCGCCCGCTCCTACTAAAAAAAATGCTTAAACTAGCTTCAACGTCGGAAAATCTAATAGCCCTTAAGAAAAACCCAACAGCCTCACTCGCCAACATAAATAAACCTCCGCCGCCAAATTCAGCATCAAGCAGGATAACCTTTCCCGCGCAAAATACCTATCAGTTTCTGCGGTTGTGTAGCCTCCAAACTGAACACGCTACCATCAAAATGACCGCACGGCCACACAACCGCAGATACAGACAACCGCGTGACAATTAATTTTATTTAGGCAGTCTTAAACTAATCCCCCTCATGAAAAATGAATTGACAACCCCCTCGAAAGATAAGAAAACTAAAAATGATATGAAGCTTCTCTACCTAAATAAAATTACCCGCTACGCTAAATCTATTCTTCTCATTATGCCACTTCTAATACTTTCCACCGGCTGCCAAACAGCTCAAAAGGCTAATGTCACTTTAAATAAATGGCTACTTGAAGAGTTCGGAGAACATCACGAACCCAGCTACTCCTCAAAAAAGTTCTCATCAAACAACCCTAAAGACTTTATCCATCCAGATGGATGGGCAACTGCTATTCCAGCGGAAGCAGATTGGGATCTATACATAAGCCCCTACGCCCCTACAAAACTTATTCGTTCCAAAGAAGAAGCGGGGACAGCAGTTCTCTGCCCTTTTACAGGAAAACCTCTTGTCCTTGGGGACAGAAAAAAGTTTAATGATCACAACCCACAATGAACTTCTCTAAGGCTTTAGCCGTCTTGCTTACACTTTTCTGCGGGTCTGCAATCTGGACGTGGTATACCGAATTTGAAGCCATTCCCAAAAAATTGGAACAAGAACTCCTAAAGTCCGCTGAAATTGCTGCCACTTTAGTAGATCCCCAAAGCTACCAAGACCTTATTACTTCATCCCCAATTTCCCGAGAGAAGTATAAGAAATTGTTACACCCGCTCCTTCAATTCCACAAATCCCAACCAAAAATTGCGCATATCTACTCGATTAGCAAGGTAGGGGATGAATATTATTCAATTCTCGACACCTCGCAAGACATTCAAACCCTAAACCCCCAGCACAGATATACCTCTCAAGAAAAACCCGTCAGCAAAATTTCTACCCCTGACCACGCCATGGAAAAAGCCTTGCGTGGTACCCCCTCCACCGAAAAAAATTCCCCTAATCGGAGTCAAGACGGTGCAAATCAAGCCCACTACATCCCCATCATGAAGAACGGAGAAATCTCCGGAGTGCTGGCTCTTACCATGAGCGAACAAGAAGCCCATGACCTACAAAGAGCCGCTGCCATCAAACTTATCACTACATTAGGCCTATACTCGCCCGTTATTTTGCTGTGCAGTATGATTATTTTGAGATTCCAGACACGGACGCTACAGCTACAAAAAAATAAGACCCGCATTGAAGAACAATTCAAAACTCTCACAGAAAGAATGCCGGGAGCTCTTTACGTCTATTCTACTCGACCTAAATCCAACAAAGGTGCCTTGCTCTTTCTGAGCCCAGGTGCAAAAACCCTGCTCAAAATCACTCCCCAACAAGCAGAAACCGATTGGAAAGAGATTACTGACATGCTTCCTGCCCAAATTCGCACTTCCGAAGAAGAAAAGATTACTGACGCCAGGCAAAAAGGAATGCCGTGGGAATGTGAATTCCGCCTCGAGTCCGCTCATAATATTTGGATCCAAAACAAAGCCGTAGCTAAAAAAGATGAAAACGGAAACACCATATGGTTCGGATCTCTTTCCGATATCACCCTACAAAAAAATGAGGCACTAAAACTTGGAGAAACCAACTCCCTGCTAAAAAACATTAGTGAGGCCCCTAATGAAGCATCAACCCTCAATACAATATGCGAATTTGCTAGCCGAAGTACTGGAAAATCCTGTGTCGTCTATTTGGTACAAAACAAAGGAATAGCCGCCGCAGCGGGAAGTCTTCTCCCCCAAACTCTCATATCAGTATTACAGAAAGAACGCACCACAGGAGAAAACCAAGGAGCAGCCGCCGTTGCAGCCCTGCATACAAACCCTCTCCATGTTGCCTCCATCCCCGATAACAGCTTCTATAGAAACGCAGAAGAACTAAGAAATGTCCTTCTAAAAGAAGGATTCCTTTCAACTACCCTGCACCCTCTAATAACCCAAAACGGAGAATGTCTAGGGGTTCTAGAGGTTTTATCTAAAAACTTTGAACCAGTCCTACAAATAACCCCCCAAGAAGAACAGGCCTCCCATTTCGCTTTGAGTACTATTGAAAAACACAAAGGGCTCAAAGAGATAGAAGAAAATGAAAAAAAATACCGGAAGCTTTTTGAAGAGAGTCCCATAGCTATCATAGAGACAGATCTCACAGGAAACTATGTTTTCTCTAACCGATCTTTTAAAGAAACCCTCCAAGATGGCTTCAATGAATTGTTTCTCGGAGAAAACGCCAAAGCCGGTATTAAAGAAATAAAAACTGAGAATAAAACCTTCCTAGCCGAGTCCATCACCTTTGAAAAGAAACAAAATCAAATACATCTGATTACTTTTCTTTCAAACATAACCGAACAAAAACTCAAAGAAGAAAGAGCCATCACCTCCAAAGAGGTTGCAGAAGCCGCCAATGTTGCGAAAAGCGAGTTTTTGGCCGTAATGAGCCATGAAATACGTACCCCACTAAACGGAATTCTAGGCTTTGCAGCCCTACTTAAATCACTTCCGCTCGAAACGAAACCGTTATCCTATATCAATAAAATTCAAAAAAGTGGGGAGACCCTTCTCACTACAATTAACGATATTCTCAACCTGTCTAAAATCGAAGCAGGAAAAATTGACTTTGAACTCCTCCCTTTTGATTACTTACAAGCCATAGAAATTACACGCGACATTCTTATGCCTAAAGTACAAGAAAAGAATATCCTATTGGAGACTATTGAAGAAAACATACCAAAAGGAATAATAGGAGACGAAACGCGCATACGGCAAATATTAGTCAACTTAGCAGGCAATGCTGTAAAATTTACCGACGAAGGAAAAGTGACAATAAGAAGCTCTTTTGAAAATGACACTTTAACTATTAAAGTCTCCGACACAGGCATAGGCATATCCCCCGAAAACCAAAAGAGGTTATTTAAACCCTTCTCTCAAGCAGACTCCTCTACCACCAGAAAATACGGAGGAACTGGCCTTGGACTCGTTATCTGTAAGAAACTCACTCTCCTCATGGGAGGAACCCTCCTTCTTGAAAGTGAAGTCGGAACAGGAACCACCTTCACCGTAACCTTGCCCATCAAAGAAGGCGTATTAGGCGACGCAACAAATGAAAACCAATTCACTCTTACTGACCAAGAAGCCAATAGTAAACTAAACATTCTTGTCGCAGAAGATGATGAAATTAACACCTTACTCATCCAAGAAATATTAAGAGAATTAGGCCACGAGACGAAATTTGCAAAGAATGGCTTAGAAGCTTTCGAAATGGCACAAGATCTTAAAGATTGGACAGACCTTATCCTCATGGACATGAGAATGCCTGTCATGGATGGATTAGAATCTACCAAAAATATCCGGAATGCTGGAATAGACTCTCTTACTGCACTCCCAATTTATGCCCTTACAGCTAACGCATTAGATGATACCAAAGAAAAATGCCTTCAAGCTGGAATGAACGGCCACATCAGTAAACCCATTGATATTAAAATACTGAAGATGGTTATCCGAGGAGCGCAAGTTAAAAAGAAAGAACGAAACTCAGACATCAGTCTTCCGTGCCCCAGCATCGCTCTTGCTCCTATAGATGAAAAAATCTTGACCCCAAGCCTTCCTCCCCCTGCAAGCGAATCATTTTCGCCAGCCGATTTGCCTATGCCTGTGTCGGAGACCCTTGAGCCCTCATTGCCCTCTGAGTATCCCACAAATGAAGCTTCTCTTGAATCTCATCTTGAATCCCTCCCCCCTTCAAACACTCAACTCACTTCGCACGAAACAAAACAGTCCCTGCCCGAAAATAATCTAACAAATTTAACCCTAGATCCCATTGATCCCTCTGAAAGCTGGCTGCCCGACACCTTACAAGAATCACCAATTTCCGACGATTGGCTCAACCCAACTAACCTCGATCCAAAAAAAGCTACGAACCCAACCTCCCCATTTGAAGAAAACAAAAGAAACAAAGAAATAAAAGAGATCAGCAAAGTAACTCAACCCCTAAGCGAAGCTGACACCTTTGGATGGGGAGCCGCTGAAAACTATGCCGCCAGTGACGCCACAGAAAATGCAACTGCCTCCTCAAGTCATGCAACTGACGCTGATTCTTTGTGGGGCAACCCACAAGATGATCCGCTTTCGTCTTTTGAAATTCTAAATATAGATACCTTCCAAATATACATCGACAGCATGGGGCTTGATAAGTTCAAAAATACCATAGGAAAAAAGTTGCTCGAGTCTTGCCAAACAGGATTAACTACTCTTACAAATCCACTCGCACCAGAATCCGACAAAAGGTTCATAGCCCACAAGCTTAGAGGAAGTATGGGCACGCTTGGATTCTTACAAATCATGGAACTAACCCGCCGGATAGAAGAAAATTCCGAAGAAACCTACTCTGACTACCAAGAAATAGAATCCGTCTTCCGCAACGCCATGCTTGCCTTTTCAGACAAGTTAAAAGACAAACATAAGTAACCAACAAATAAAATGAAAATTCTCATCATAGAAGACGACACAATAATCAGCGGGCTCATCAAGACAGTCTGCGAAAAAAAAGGGCACAGTGCTAGCGTATGCGAAACTGCAGAAGAAGGACAAGAAGCATGGCTAAAAGATCGCCATCCCCTCATTCTGCTAGATTTGAACCTACCCAAAATGAATGGCATCGAATTTTGCAAATGGCTGAGAACAGACCTTAAACAAGAAGACCCGTTCATACTTATATCCACATCGAATAATAAAGTAGAAACGTTTCACAAAGTACTCGCCGCTGGAGCAAACGACTACATACCCAAACCTCTGAACCCCATGGTTTTGGCTATTAGAATAGACGTAGCTCAGAATCAAGTTGTGCAAATTGCTAAAAAAAGAGCCTACGAAAACCAAAACATCCAGAATGAAAAACGATTTAGGCTGATATCTGAACATAGCAGAGACCTTGTATGCACTCACAAACCAGATGGCACTTTAATCTACATGTCGCCCTCCATAAAAAACCTCTTAGGATTTCTCCCCGAAGAAATGATGGGCAAGAAGTTTGATGATATCAAAGTCAGCCCCGAAGCAAACCCATTAGATTTAGACATGGGAGAAAACGAAAATTCAGGGAGATTCGAGTCAACTGAAACTTGGGAAGCCACCCATGCTAACGGTAGACCTGTTTGGCTTGAGACCTATACTCAAACTATAAGGGATCAAAATAACGAAATTTCAGAGATGTACAGCTACTCCCGCGATGTTTCCGATCAAAAAAATGAGGAGGGACAGTTAAAAATGCTCCATGTCTTGGGGAATAATAAAGATAGTGAAACCTACTTGAAAGATATCATCCAAGAAATACGAAGTAGCTTTCAAGCTGAAGCATGCATCCACATCCGTCCCTCCAATCCTACAGGATTGAGCTACTGCGTATACCAAAAAGATATCAATCCAGTAATCTTAAAGCTCCATAGACAGATCGCAAAAGAAACAGACCAAAACATACCTCAATACCAAACTCAAAATGCCAGAGGAGTGTTCCACAACTTCGAAAATATTGAAACAATAGAAGCAATCATATCTCTACCTATACCAGGAACTTTTGGCCAAGCCATCGGAAAAATCACTATTACTAGCGAAAATAAAATTGTATATTCCGAAAGAACTAAAGCCGTTCTACTTGTTCTTGCGTCCAAAGTAGGATGTGTTTTAGAAGAACACATCACTCATAAATAATTCTAACGGGTAGCAATCAAAAACTTTCACGGCATCTTAAAATTTGCCAGCCGCTCCATTCCTACCCGTTTGAATTTGATAAATTCCAGTTACTCATCTTCGCTGTATAGTATCATTGGGGTTTCCCCCATGTTACTATTTAGCCTATCTGCTTTATATGATTTCAAAAACCCTGACAAAAAAAGCTAAAATTTCTACTAAGACTGTATCTACGAAGACCCCAGCAGAACATGAAGAAATTCTAAAAGCACTGGCGCAGCTTAATTCGGCGCTAAACGCGCAAAAAAATTCAAACATTGAAGAAACCTTAAAGAATCTGAGAAACTCTTTGAGAGGAGAAAGCCTACAAGAAAGCAGCGCCATTGACCCTCTCTTGCTTAAGGCCATCGCTTCCCACCCCGCCCGACACCTAAAAACCCCAAGCATTTGCCAACCCGAGGCTCTGTGGGCAATGAATACTAAACAATTTCAGCTCACAAACTCCGGAGAAGTAATAGCCCGCACCAACAGTACCGTTCTTAATGAAGCCATTGACAAAGTTTCAAAAAAAAGTCCCGCAGAATTTGTCAAAAAAGTGAGTGATATCTCCAAACTCTGCGTTGAATCGCCATACGGGTTTAAATCACTGATTACTAGAGACCTAGAATACGCAGCATGGAACTTGTTAGCGTACATGGAACTCCAAACCGAAGAATCCAAAAAAGCAAAGCAAGAAGCAACCCCCTTTAAAGAAACCCACCTTATCCAAGACGGATGGGCTGAAATTCAAACCAAAAAAGAAGCGTTACTCAACACTTGTACCCCTACTCTCGAAACAGTTAAAACCGTACAAAGAATAACAAAATCAAAAGATTTAACGCTCGTATCCGAGAGCGCGAAATCGAGAGCGGACGCGCTCTTTACTCAACCCCCTTCTACAAAAACCGCTTTACTTCTAGCGTATCAACTCACGCAAAACGCATTAGCAAATCATTCCAACCCCGCCGTCCGAACAGACGCTGACGTTTGCGCCCTCTTGACTTCCCTCCACTTCGAAGGAACCAAAACGGCTAGGAAAGAAGGAAATCCCTTTGATCGCATTCTACCTGTTCCTGCCTCCAGCAAACGCGGGCTACTCTTTGTGCAATACCCTCTCTCCCAAACTAGCCAAGTTACCACACTAACTTTTGGGCTGCCGACCGACCCTTCCTACCAGAACACCTCACATACCCAAAAAACTCTACGAGACCGCTTTTACAACGCTTGCTTGCAAGCCACCTCCTCTCTCAAAAAAGTGCGGAACTTTAGCAAAGACCAATGGCAGAGCTTTTGCACGCCTATTGTCATTGGATTGGTAGTGGGGATAATTGCCACTATCCTCGCCACCCAAGTTCTTTTAAAGCAAAATAAACCAAATGCGGCTAATGCCCCTAGCCAAAACGAACAAAGCGAGTAAGTCTCAAACGATACCATGCAAACCGAGCTAGAAACTGACGACAAACTCCCCAGTCTCATTACAAAGTTAGCTCTTTGCCCGCAAGCAGATTGGAGGAAAGCTACCGCAGGAAAACACGATAGTATAGAGACCACTAATCTAGCTTTGCTCCAGTTACACCAAAAAATCGACTCGGAAAAATGGTTGGAGGAAATGTCCACCTACTTGTACTGCAAAACTGAAAAACTAAAATTATCCGCCTCGCAAAAACCTGCTTCGGACTTTGCATACATACCCATTCCCGGAACAAAAAATGGCAGTCGAATAAAACATCCCTGCGAGAGCCCTGGCACCCCCATAGAAAAAATCCTCACCCTTGCACCCTCCCTCCGATCAAGAGAGCTTGCCTGGCTCATTCCGTATAAGACCGCAGGGGGCCTGCAGAATCTCATTATCGTCTTCACGTTTGATCCTTTGAATTCTCTAAACATGCGCTCCAATGCTAAGTCATGGGAAGAATGCAACAAATACTGGAGAGACGCACTTCGTCAATCCCAGCTTCTCCCTGCTGGGGAGAATGCCAACTGCCTGCACGTGTTTACCAATTTATCCGAATGGATGCGCGTTTTGCTTGCAAATGATTCGGACACCTCCCCTAAAACATGGGTCAGACACACCTGCCCCATTTCAGAAACGGAGGCCGCCGCGCGTGTAGGATTAGACATCTATTATTCCAGCGGAGCTTTAGCCTACGCTTGGTCGTCTCTCGAAAAACAAAAAGGAAGAGATCGCGCACAAAAACAACTTCAGCAAGACATCAGCAAACGCGTCAGCCTTTTCGATCCGATATATGGCAGGTGGGCAGGGAACCTTTTAGAAACCGAAAAGAAGGTTGTCACCTCTTACAGCTCCGGAGAATCGGAGGAAGAAAAAAACGCGAAGAGTTTTTGGGAAAACACCATAATAACCGCGCAAGAAACTGGAGCAAGCGATATACACATAGAACCCATTCAACAGATTGGAAAAACTAACTGCGACCTAATCATCAGCCTTAGGCAAGACGGCCAGTTAAATTTCTACACTCGAATACCCAGCAATCTCGCCGTAGATTTCACACGCTTCGCTTTAGAAACCAGTGGCATCCTCCGAGAAGACAACAAACGCCCGCAAGATGGAAGAAGATCCTGGAGAAACCCTAGAACGAATGCCTGCATAGATCTTCGAATTTCCGCTACCCCCGTCGGTACATCTACCCAAAAAATAGTTATGAGGCTTCTCGACACCTCCAAACTTAAACGAGGTATAACAGATCTTGGGTTGGAACAAGAAGAGACAGAGATTTGGCTAAACGCCCTAAAACTCAATCAGAGTATGGTTCTAGTGAGCGGGCCTACCAATAGCGGCAAATCCACAACGCTTTATGCCGCTCTCCTTACTATATACCAGAGAGATAACCGACGCAGCTTTGCAACCATAGAAGATCCTGTTGAGTATCGCCTACCTTTCCGAGCTACGCAAGCACCTGTCAACGAAGATAAAGGGGTCACTTATGAAAAACTCATACGGCAAGCTATGAGAAATGACGGGGACACTTTTCTTATAGGAGAAATCCGAGACAGGGTTACTGCCAACGCTGCCATCCAACTCTCCTTGACCGGACACCAAGTTCTTTCCTCCATTCACGCAAACAATGCAAGTGAAACCGCCCTTCGACTTCTCGAACTTGGAACTGAACCCAATTTGGTGGGAGAATCTGTAAAACTCATTGTTGCCCAAAAGCTGATACCAAATTGCTGCCCCCACTGCCAGCAACCCATCCCCGAAAAAGAAATAGGGCAAGCTCTTAGACAAAACAACGGAGAAATTTTACTGGAAACATACAACGCCGTCTGGGAGAAAAAATACCGAAAAAAAGCAAAATGGGTAGAGAGCCTTGGCTGCTATCGATGCAGATTTACCGGACTGCTCGGCATGTCAGCTACACAAGAATTCCTCATCATTGACAAAGACAACAAAAAATTCCTAAGAGAAGGTAACGTCTCTAAAATATCGGAATCCATGAAAGAAAAGGGGCTCTTGACAATGGAACAATCTGTCTGGAAGCTAGCTTGGCGAGGAATAATACCCGTCACGCAAGCTGGAGAAGTTACTAACCAACTTAGAACGGGCTAACGCCTAGCTCTGGCCCCGCTGCCAAAAACAAACGGTGATACACCAACCAAAACACAGATATGAAAAAAACCACTATAAGAAAACGAACGGAGACTACCAAAAGAGACGTATTAGCCGTTCTTAGTGAGTGGGGGATATCGCATTTGATGAAAAAAACGGGTTCGTGGAGAGATTCTGCCCAAATGCATGGATTCTTACCCAGGTCTCATGGGATTGCGAAAACATGCGATTCGTTTATATTTTAGACTGCGGGCAGCACGTTTCCGATTCCGTAAAAATCACCGAATGGCTAGAATTTCTTCCGGCTAACCTCCAAAAAAACGTAAAAAAAACCACTGCTACCGACCCCGTCCCCAAATGAACCCCTCATTTGCAATCCTTTTAAGCGCGTTTCTCGCCTTCCAGACTCTCCTGCATGCGCAAACCAAAGAGCAGCTACACCCTCCTCATCAAACTATAAATCCACCCTTTGGGCTCGCTTGGGGCGAGTCCACCCAAAACACACGAAAATGGATAAACCAAGGAAAATACAAATCCTTTCAAGGGACGGATAAGAATCGCAGAGTGATCATAGAAGTTGTAGGACCATTTCCAAATGTTGCTTTTGATCGAATAAGGTTTGGCTTCTTCAACGACCAACTAAACGAAGTTGAACTACAATTCAACGCCCTAAGCCAAACCCCCTTCCACAGCACCAAAAACTTGGAAATTGATACGTATACCTCTGCATTGGAAATTAAAAAGATGCTGGATAGCCTTTACGGAAGAGGCCATCTTCTCAAAGACGAAAACAATAAAGAAAAAGATAGCAAATACACCTTCATCCACAATATTTGGCCGACAAAAGAACACTCAGTTTGGCTTGTCGTTTTCGTCTCAGAAACAACCAACCCCCCAAACTTTCTTAGCATCATATCCGTGCATTACAGGTGGGAAAAGAAGATAGAAGAAATCCTAAAGAAAAGCGAAAAAAAGAAGGAAAAAAAGTGAAAAGATACTATGATGAATCATGGCCCAGTCCTCTACCATTCAAAACCCTGCAGTACGTCAAGCCATACTCTCCCATCTCGATGATCCCCTTTCTCCCAATACGAAAAGTTATAATACAATAAAAGAATTTGTAGCCTACCCCCTCGAAAAACCCCTCCAACCAGGGGGGCTCACACCTTTAGGCATAGAATTAGCAAAAAAGTTTCAGATGCAAGATCTGATAACTGCCTCACGAAAACACAAAGAACTCACCCGCATCCATATTACCGCAGTCCTTAAATCCTGCCAACTCTACTCACAGCTTCATAACCCCAAAACTCCAAGATTAGATGCAGCCACACAACTTATGCGCGGACTAGAAATTACACTCCCAACCGGAAAAGTCGAGTCCGTCCTTCTCGTCGTACGTAGAGGAGAGCTTTTGTCCAAACCCCTTCAGAAGATGATGACCAAGCTATACCGCGCCCTCTCTCTCCAGAACTCCGAGTTTACGCAAGTCTTGTACAGCGCCGCCAATCTCCACAAAACTAAAAAGCTGCATACCGTGGCTCCAGATCCTTCCATTGCATAAAGAGATGGAAAAATAATGTCATTGGCTATTTTTCTTTTCAGAAAAAGCCAGATAACATGAATTGTTCTAAATATAAAATAATGAATATGAATCTTCCCGTCAAAAGCCTCCTTGCTATATTGCTCTTAGCCACCACTAACGCTTGCTCCACGCAAAGCAGATATGTCTCGCAAAAAAAAGAAACAAACGAGCCCCAGCCCCGCCGATTAGAAGCCCCTTTCAATCAATACCGAGAAACTTACCGCGACAACGACACCCAATCCACTACCATACCAGATTTAGAATCGAAGCCCCCCTCCATCATCGAACAAAACCTTCTGCCCGCAGAAAAAAACGTTGTTCTGCTAGGCATCCTCATTGAAGGTCGCGAGGGCCTAATACTCAGCCCCTATGCCCCCGATGAAGGCTTAATTGATGTCAGAGGGTTTCCCGTCGGCTCCTTAGTGAAAGACCCCTACACTGGAAAAGCTATCCGAATTCCTCAGCCACTCACACCAAAAAGAAACCCCGAACAAACGCTGTCCTCACCTAAATTTGAACAACCCGAAATAAACCTCCCAGGAAAGAAAACAAAAGAACCAACCCAAGTCCCCACCCTCGAATGAAAAAAATAATCGTTACGCTCCATAATGGAAAAATAAAAACCCAAGCCGTAGGCTATCAAGGCGGTGCCTGCTCCAAACCTCTTAGCGATTTACAAGATAGCCTAAATGCAACCCTTGTTTCCGAAGAAATCACAGAAGAAGGACTCCAAACTGAACAGACTTGCAGCTCCCTCTCAGAAAACACTCAATGCGCATGAACAAAAAAGTTGTGTTCCGAAATGGCACAGTGGCTTCCCTGTACGACGACGCCCTCTCCCAAACCCTCCTCACAACCCTCGGAGGGGATGCGGCCATCACGCGCGCCAGCCACATAGAAGCAGACCCTTCCCCACAAAAAAATATTCAATTTGAGGTAGATCTTACCCCCTCAAACGGGCCCATCCTAAAAGGATTTCCTACGTACAAATCGGCCGTAGAAGCAGAAATTAAGTGGCTTCACGAAAACAAACTAACTATAAAAAAAACTAAGCCCCTTCACCAGTAACCCCAACCAAAAACCATTATGAGCAGAATAATCCAACTATCCAATACAGTTATCAAACAGCCCGAGCTTCTAAAAGAAGCTGTTACCTACCTCAACAATCTTAAAAATTATGGCGTCATCAACGCGAAATATTCCCAAGATGAATCTGGACGAATTCTCTCCGGCCAGTTTCACATGGAGACTCCAAATACTGCCTTTGGCAGGGGATCCGTGTTTCTGCGCTTTGAAAACCAAAAAGCCCCAGTCTACGATGTAAACGGTATGATTTCAAACGGGCACTTCCGCTTGATGGGAGACGAAGACTTCAAAGAGAACAAAGGCTTAGGAACTCTCCTTGGCGATCACTATAATGCCCAAGTGGTGAAAAATCATTTTGAAAACTTGGGGCAGCGCGTACATATGGAAATTGATGGCGAAGGAGCCATATCCATCGAAGCCGAAGAAAATGAGCTTCTCGCCGCTTGCAGCTATTGACATTTCCGATAAACGGGTACAATATCTTATATTAAATTAATTGCGGGTTAGAATTCTGATGAATTCAGGTGTCTCATAAGCATCTCTAGGAGGGTTTGATTCCCTCACCCGCTACCAATTTCCCATTCCCTCCCCCTCTCACACAACCTGTGTCCCCGCATAAAACTAAAAAGGGGGACATTGAAATAGCCGCTTCTAGCGGCTATTTATCTTTTTATGGGTAAAATCTTTAAAAAAAGATTAACTTGAGAAAATAGTGTTATAGAGAGTGGATTATGATGAGTAGGGCTTGTCTTCCCTTCTCATTGTAAATTTGATTCTAAAAAACTTCACTGCTCAATAAATCACCATGGAAACTAAAACTAAAAAAATAATCAGCGACGTTATCGACCGGCACAAAGCTGGCTATCCCATTATTTGGGTCAAAACGGAAGAGTATGCCCGCGCCATAGAACTGCTACATACTAGGTTTCAAGAGGAAAATAACGCCAATCTTGAAATTATAAAAGCCAAGTATTCCGATGGACAAGAAATTCCTTCTGGGCTCCAACCTAAAAAAATATTCCACTGGGATAGTTTGAACGGCTTAATAAACATCACGAATGTCAATGAGTCATGTGAGCGAGTTTTTCCCAAAAGTACCGACAATAAACCCATGCCCGAGCCGCCTCCATGGGCCCACATTCTCTCTTGGGCTAACCACCTGCAAACCCCTACCGTACCAGAAGGCTCCATCATTCTCGTCAATGGGTTTCACAATCTCCTTGCTGCCTGTCCAGCTACCGAAACGGGCAGAACTCGGCAAGCCATTTTACAAATTATTCAACCCACCATTAGAAAAATAGGCACCGATATAAAATGTGGATTGCGCGAAGGAGACAGCTACCGGACTGTCATCTTCGTTGGCCCCAAACCCGAACATTCCATACTATCCCCTGACGTCATGACCTACATGGAAGTCCTTGATCTCCCACGCCCAAACGAAGATGAAATCGCCGATATGATAGAACTACAGCTCGGCGGGCGGAAAACCAAAGACGGGGAGAATATTACCGCAAACAAAGACCACGTTCAGACCTGCGCCAAAGAGCTTAAAGGCGCCACCGTGTTTCAAAGCGAAAACGCTATCTCCCTCACCTACATTAAAAAACGTGCGTTAGATAAAAACACGCTCAGGCAGCAATACAAAGCCATCATGGAGCTGCATCCCGCCCTCTCCTTAGCTAATTACCAAGAAACCTGGGAGGAGCTCATTGGGTTCGACCTCTACAAAAACTTCATTGACGCCCTGTTTCATCCAAGTCAAAATAGGAAAAACCACAAGGGTGTCCTTTTCACAGGGGTTCCTGGCGGCGGGAAGTCCCATGCAGCAAAAGCTACGGGCCAGCATTTAGGACTAAAAACAATATTCTGCAATATGGGGCGCGTCTTCAACAAATTCGTTGGAGACTCAGAAGCTAACACGGAAAGCTTGTTTCGCTCCATTGACGCTTGCGGCCAAGCTATCGTTTTCATAGATGAGATTGAAAAGGGATTAGGGGGTATGGGTAAAGGCCATGGAGGAGATGGCGGGGTATCCGACCGAGTCATGCAACAGACCTTAACCTGGATGAATGACCATGAGTCAGGAGCCTTCCTCATAGCTACCGCCAATGACCCACATATCCTTCCCCCCGAACTATTGCGAGAAGGTCGGTGGGACTGCATCTTCACAGTCCCCCCTCCAAATAAACAGCAACGAACAGCTCTAGCCACCCTCTACTCCCAGAAAGCAAACTTGCAAATAGACGCTCTTGCTTTAGCAGAAAGAACAGAAAACTGGGTCGGCGCTGAAATAAAAGGAGTCGTGCAAAAAGCTGAAGTCTTCCGGCTCACCTCCAAAAATGATACCGATGCTCTAGAAACCGCATTTAACTACGTAAAACCCATGTGCACCGCAGATCCGAGTAGGTTCTTCTCCAGGCTAGAACAAAGCTTAGCCCAAGGTGTCTCTGTCAACGCCCCAGAGTCCCCCCTGCCCAACTTCGAAATACCTGAAGATACGCTTACTACCCCGCAAGAACGGCGTAGAAGCATCGATTAAAATTAGCCCCCTCTTTACCTGTAATATGTCCGAATTACTTGAAAAATTAACCCTTACTCAAAAAAAAACCATATCTGACATCTTTAACACATGGCAGAAAGATCTGAAAATTGCTCTTAGAAACGGAATAGATGAAAAGAACTGCCATCTCCTTCAATCCCCTTATTATGTTGCACTCGCAGCCATTCAGCAAACTGCACCGCCCAACAATCCCTTTTCCCATTGGGAACAAGCCGTGATCACATTCAAAACCACACAATACCTCAGAATCACTAAAAAAACCAATAATGATTCTCTTATATTTCAAAAGCCTTTAGCCATCTTACGCTCCCACAAAGACACTTCTTATTCAAAAAGAAACTCAGAAGAGGCGTGCCTAACCCTACTCGCAGAAGCCCCTTCTCAGCATAATATATTGTCCAAAAATGGGAACTTCGTAAAGAGCTTTAGTAAGAAACCCGTTCTAGATGGGGAAAGAGGGTCTAAAAACCCAAAAGAACTCAAAGGTAATTTGCAAGAGTTCATAACTCCTCTAAACAAAAAAGGTTTTGCAGCCTTTCACACTGGCAACCAGTTTTCCCGTCTTGGAAATCCCATGGGAGCCTCTTTCCAAAGGTTTTTTCTTGCAACATCGCCTCATTATGCCGTTATTAAAGCCGCTTACACCTTCGGCAAACTTGCAGGAGCAGATGCCGAAAGCATCAAAAAAAATACCGCGCTCATTTTGAAAAAGTTCTATCTAAATCTCAAGCCCTTTGCAGAATCTGTTTACTCCCTTCTTACCAATCTCGAATCAACTATACTAAACAAATCTCCCGATCAATTAGGAACCGCCGCGAAAAACTCTCTAGGCTACCTCTTACAGCCCCTTTGCCTAGGAGATCACACACAGAGACTTACTTTAGCCTTGTCACCCAATAACGCATACCCGTATACCTTTCAACAGTGTGCCGTATCCCTTTCTTCAAAAACGGAAGAAAGCAACCTCGAGAGGCTCGGATTTCTTTCCCTATGGGAAAAAATAGAAAAAAGAAAGTCTGTTTAAAAGTCAGTTTAACTCTAAAAATAGTAACAACAACCTATGTTAATCGATATCCCTACCTTTCAAAAACCCATTAAAGAAAAAATTATTCATGCGCTCAACATCCCTAGAGAAAAATTTACCCTTGGAGACCCTCAGTCCCATGGTTCCATTATTGTACAGACCCTCAACATCCTTTCTCTGTCAACAACTCCCACGGTCGAAGACAGTCAGTTCCGACTTAACCTCGCAAATCACTATGCTCCGGAAAGACGAAAGACTGGCGGCCTCATTGAAGGTGTGCCCTATTTGTGCATCCACGAATCTCTGACCAAAAGGACGGGGCTCATTAGCAACTCAGCATATCCCGTCTTGGAAGGGCCCCTAACGGAAATAATAAACTATGTGAGTACCGAAACCAAACACAGCGCTGCTTCTATTCAACTCCATACTGACGACCAAGGCGTAAACCAATCCTCTCTCCCTCTCCCCTTTGCCGCCATAAATGTACAAATTCCTTGGCACGAAGCTAACGAACCCCTCCTCAATCTTCCCTCTCCCAAAGAAGCGCTCGAAATGTGTGATAAACTCACACAATCTATAAATAGCCAAATCACCCTTCTTATTGCTGGCCCAAAAAATGACGCCGACGAGTTCTTCCGATACATCTCCAAAAATGCGGGGACCTTGCACGACAGGCATATGATTCATGCGGGTCACATTACTGTAAACCAAGCCTACATCACTAACGCAACATACCCCTCAAGATCTCAGCTAGAGCTATACCAACTCTGTAAAGACCTAAAAGGCTCGGAACAAGACCTAAGCGAGAGAGTTCAGCAGGCCCTCTGCCAAACAGCCCTCTACATTGAAGCCCTCCAATATCTTAGCTCAAACCGCAATACCAATCCAAACGTAAACGGAATTGGAACCTCTCCCTTGCAGCTGGAGGCTAACTTTGACAAACTTGGATTAGATCTGAGAAAAAATTGCAGTAGCTGGACATGGAAAGGGCAATTACCCCTCGCTATCCTAAATGAACGTACAAAACTAGTTCAGAGAGAGGATAGTTTTGATAGGCTTTTGAAAAAGTACGTCGATAATGGAATCAAAGATCCCCAAGTTTTAAACGAATTAGCCTTAGAACTTAAAACAATTATAAGTAGCTGGTGGAGCTTATGTCAAAAAGTGATCACCGCCTTTGAGGCTACCCAGCAAGGCTTTAAATCCCATCCTTGGAAACTCTACGTTTGCCATTTTAGGAATAAATTCTCCTGTCACTCCTACGCTCACGGGTCATGGAACAAACCTAATTGGGAGCCATTCTCCATTAGCACCGACGTTTGGAACGCACAAAATACCCATACCCTAGACTCAATCCTTGACAGATCTCAAATCGAGGACACCCATTTGGGGCGCGCCACCTTTTCTGACATAAAGGGAGATAGCCCTCGTGCCATAGTCTATCCGCGTATAAAATTCAAGGCCCTCCCCAATCCCAGCAACTTCAGTGCTCTCCCAAAAGGGCTCTCACAACAAGGAGCTCTAGCTGCGCTTAATTCACCCACAGCTCCCGCACCACTCAAAATAGACATAAGACTCAACCCGCGACCAGATCCCTCAACTGAAGTTATTCTTGAGTGTGACAACTTGCAAATTGAGCTATTCAATCCCGTCTCTAGCCGTCCTACCGGATTAAAAGATGCAACGCTATGGCGTCCAATTTTCACACGCAAAGGACTCCCTTACATTGAAGACACACTCAAAATGTTCGGTTATCAGTTAGAAACAACGGCCCAAGTTCACAACTATGTCGAGAAAAAAGTAAAACAAGCCGACAAGTTCCGCGCACCTAACTACCCTCTAACTCCTTACGAATCCCTCGCGTATTACGAACAAGGCCCCAAAATAGCCAGCGCGACCATCATGCATCCAGAAACGAACAAGCCCCTGTGGATCAAAGGTCGAACTTATAATATAACCCCCTCTTGGCAACGACAATCCATGCTTGTCGACCATTCCGTTGAAGAAGAAGTTACAAACGAAGACCTTTCCGCAGAAATGGAGCAGGCAGAAGCTCTAGACATTCTAACAATTGGAAAATCAAGCTCCGCTTCCAGCATCGGTAACGGTGATCGCATCAAAAAACTCACCGAACGCCACATCAACTACGGATTTAGCACCTTTATTACCGAAGCAGAAGACAACCAAACATTCGAAATCAAAGAAGTCGTTTCTCGAGATAACCTATCTCTAGAAAAAGAGCGTATTGCCTTGGAGATAGACTACGTGCGCACACGCATCGAAGAACTAACAGGGAAAGAAAAACCCACAAAAGTGGAAGTCAAAGAGATCAATACACTCACAACCCAACTCGAAAAGAAAGAACAAGAGTTGGACAGCTGGGCTCCTACTATTGAAGACTTCATGGAGGCTTTTCCCCCAGAAACACCCCCCCTCTCTTCGGAAATTCACCACACACAAATCTCTCAAGCAACAAAAACCATTTATAACCGTTTTGCTCACTGCCTTAAAGAAAACGAATCAGACTCCCAAACGTCCATTAAAGACTACCAGCTTCAATGGGCGGCTCTCGGGGCTGTGAAGCGTAGCCACTGCAACAGCAGCCCTCCAGGCGCAGGAAAAACCCTGATGGCCATCATGGCAGCTTGGCATATGGGGCACCATTACAATTGGGTCATATGCCCCACAAGCGCTCTGAAGACTTGGGCCAAAGAACTTGACCGAGTTGGATTGCATAACGAAATAATAGGCTATAAAAAAAATAGCAATGGGGCTTGGACTCGCCGCCCAAACGTGTATGAACATTTGAGAGCCATTACAGCCAGATTTCACCAAAGACAACGTACTCCCAACCCCCTTGGCAAAATCGAGCCTGAATTTTATATCGTCTCCGCCGAAAGCGTAGCCCTAGGGGGTAGCGGAAATAGAACATACAGCCCCTGGCACTACGATTATGTCATCGCTAGGTCAAAGCAATGGACAGAGGCCATTGATAAAAAGAAAATTACACTTCCCCCACACTGGGAAATGTGGGAGACCGAACTCGGAACAACTGTTCGGGTATGGAGTGACAAAATGGATAATTCCATTGACATTGCCAAATACGGGTTCAAAGCCTACCTCAAGCCGATGAAGTTCCGTAAAGCCGTCACAGAATGCCCCCGTTGCAAAAGCAATGGCCCAACTTGGACAAGAACTGGATATTGCAAAAACTGCAAGCACTCCCACAGTGCCATTACAAAAATAAAAAGTAAATGGGATGCAGAAGCTCATACTACCGAAGTAAAACTCAACTTCTTACATATGTCAGCCCGCCCAAAGCCTCATTCAAAATGGGAAGGGGACAAAACCTCCCATAAACAGTTCCCCCTTTACAAACTCATGGGAAAACATGTGGGATGCAAAATTATTGATGAAGCTCATACTTGGGCTAATTTTAATACGCAACACGGAGCGGCTCTTCTTCAAGTCAAATCCAAAGACACTATTATTCTCTCTGGAACATTGTGTAAGACTCACATCAATGAGCTAGAACCCTCTCTTTGCCAAATTTATGAAGCCAACTCGGGAGAATTCCCCTACTCACCTTGGGGCATGGATATGTTTCGCGAACAATTTGAAACCCGAGAGATAGAAAATACCTTTACGACAAATCAAAGGCAAGAAACTACGCAAACAATAAGGCGTAACACCACAAAAGTTGTTCCAGAAGCCTCGAATTTAACGAAACTAAGATCCCTTCTCCATGGAGTCCTCTGCTCAGTCGGCGAACATGAAATGGAACGGGTTTGGAACATATCCCCCATCCGTGAAAGCATTCGTTATGTTGAGCTTCAACAACGAAACGCAGAAATATACAATAATTGGGAAAGGCTCCTCAAAGAAGCTTACAGCGACTGCAAAACCGAACACGAAAAAATAAGCATGATTCGGAATTCCAAATCCCAAATCACTAATTTGGCCTATGCCTGCGATGGCCCTGAAAAACTAGAAGCTGCAGTGGCTTGGATTCTAGAAGGAATGCGAGAAGGTAAACGCAATGTCATCGTAGGCCCCTCCACCCGATTTCATAAAATGTTATGCCAAACTCTCAAAGAACAAAACATACCTTTTGCCTCCATGGGATCTCTCACCCCAGAGAAGCGATTTGAATTCCTTGACAAATTCCGAGACTCAGATTGCCCGAATTTTGTGTCTCGCATTCGCTTAGTCAACGTTAATTTTAATCAATTAACGTGCTGCAGTCGCATTTTGTTCACAGGTATAGACCCAAGCCCCGCAGCCTTAAGGCAAATGCAAAAAAGGCTCAACAGAATTGGACAAAAACAACAAGTCCATTGCACTTTTCTCATATCGCAGCTCCCACCCACGCCCACAACCCCACGCCAAACACTTGCACCCATAGATATACTAGAAAGTCTGCAAGGCATAGACCAAATAAACGCTCCATCCCATTCGTTTCTACAAACCCCCTCCTCTCCTGAAGGAGTTCAGCGCCCAACTTCCTACGAAGAACGGCTTTTCGCTTTGGTGCTTAGGCGGGAAGATGCTATCAAGCAGACACTACAACAAGCCGATAAACAAAGAGATCCGCAAGAACTCTATGAGTTGCTCAAAGACCGTCAAACACTCAACCAAATCGTACGTGACATTGTAGAAAACGCAAAAAGCGATGATAAAGTTTCTCTGGTCATACAAAACATGGTCGAAACACCCAAATCCATCCCCAAAAGTGGGGCGGAATCCAACCCACCAGAATCTGGCCCCACCTCCTGCGAAGAACAACCCGCTCATACCGAAATGCCAACCCATTTCGGGGGCTCGCTAAAAGATGAACCTGAAATCCCAAATAAACCCCCTAAAAAAGGTCTAAAGAAAGGGGCATTTCCCAGCATAAAGAAAGATATAAAAAACAGCGCATCCACTCAAAACAGCGCGCCGCTAGTCACTCCAACCCCTTCCGACAAAACTGCCCCGCTTGCGCACGCGCCCAGCTCAACATATACTTGGGTCAAATGTTCTCCAAGTAAAAAAACCACACAAGGTTACCTGTTCACTCTCTAATATGGAAACTACATTGGAAATCTTACCCCACACAAAAGGGCGGAGTCTTATCACCCTTCTAATAAGTCTATCTCCCGACGAAATGGACGCTTTGAAAAAACGTGGAAACGCAAGCTATACCGACTCTAGCCTTCCCTTTCCCTGCCAGATGTATGCCTCACCCGATCCCTCCATCAAAACAATACAAGGACTTCCCATAGTAGATGGGATCCCCCAACGTGGCTATTTGCTCAAAAACGCTAGAAGTGTTCTTCTCAATAGACCTATACCCGGACGAACCCTCTTACGCGTGCTGACACCTAGCACAATAGAACTCGGGTATGTGAGCCCAATGGAGGTTCAACGTATATGCACTTGGTGGAAAACAACTAGCAAAGAAATAGCGCAATCTCTGCAAAGAAACCTATACCATCATTCAGAAATAGCCACCTTTGCTCCTGAAGAAAAAAAAGATATAGTCCATCAAAAAACCCTAAATCCCATAAACCCACTAGAAACAAAAGGCTCCAGAAAACGGGGGCTCGACGACTTCTAATTCATAAAAATAAAACCACCCAAAACAATGCTAGAACAACCAAAATTTCTCGCAAGTAATCTAGCCGAGCTGCAATACCCCACTCTCAGTACGCAAACGCCTCCTCCCATAAACATCAAGGTGAACGGTACAGACGTTGTCCTCCTCAATCCCCATAGCAACACTGTGGTGGATAGGCTTGCTACCCCCCCAGCTCCCGACGAAAATATCCGCGTAGAAAATCTACCCGCATTTTTAGACGATCAAAATGTCTTATTTATCCACAGCACCCATACTTTGGTTTGCCCTATATTCTCAAGCCAAGTCCCCTTCTGGGAAGCGGCTGACGCAACGCTACCCATAACAGAAGCCTCCACTTTAGCGTCACTCCTCTTATGGGCTCGCCCACACAAAAACTTTTTAAAATTGTGCCTCAAGGCCCTCTCCTTTGAAAAGACCGGAAGCAGTAGTCCCTTCCCAGCTGGCGTACCAGAAGGGTTTCATCTCGCTTGGCTTCAAATTCTAGAGAAAGTCCAGGCCAGAAAACTTCCACAAGACCTCCTCCTAAAATCCCCCTTGGATTTCCTAGAAAATTACTTCCTGCAAGCGAATAAATCACACCTTTTCACAGAAAACGCCTCGGAAACAAATTCCTTGATAAAGAGCCTCAAAAGGGGTATCATAGTTTCGATGGCACTTCAAAACCCCCAAGAACTCGCGCGAGCAAAAGCCTTTCTCACTCGGGCCAAAGGACAGCCACCAAAAGACAACACTTGGAAGAGTCTTGCCGACCTTTCTCAACTCTGTAAATGATACCTTTACTCACTTCAATAGCTACCCCTCTGAACTTTCTCAGTATAGCCACCGCTATTCTTCTTGTTGAAGTCTTTCATCTGCAAAAACCCTCGCCACAAGATAAAGCGAAACTGCAAAAACGGCTTGATCGCATAGAAACTACCACCAAAATATCCACTTTCCTCCTAATAGCGTGGGCATTTACTCTTCTACTGCCCCCCACCCACAAATCCGAGATGCTCTACCACATCCCCGGATTGATAGGCTGCTTGCTGGCCATCACACTACAAATACAGCTCAGCAAACAGACAACGTGGGACATGGCAAAAATCCTCTCAAATGAAACAATAGCCATCATATCTCTTTTCAAACACAAAAAACTTGAAACCACCATTTGGTTCAAAAAGACTGGAGATGAGTGGCCGCCTATTCGAATCGAAGCCGGATACTCTCATATAACCTCCCCCTTACATTTATGCTCTTCGCAACTAAATCATGAGATAAAAGAGCGCATTCAAAGCTCAGAGGCCTTTAATAACGAAGAATTTCAAAGTGAATTCAAAAAAACTCTACGGGGCGCTGGGGTAACTCACCCTATCGACATCACTGGGAATGATTATATCCCTGAACTTCACGCGTTCTTGGAAAAGACATTGCTACCCAAACCAATCATCCCACATGGCCATTAACTACAACAAAGCCGCAAGAACAGAAGCCGCAGAACTCCTGCAAAACTTCCTGCAAAGGGGGGTTATTCCCTTGTTCAAAGAAAAAAAGCCAAGCAACCAGACCATAGAAAAAGCTTACACACTCTTTGAAACTGGCGTCGAATCTCACGGGTATTTGTACCCCGTTAACCTCCTGTGGTCTAGAGAAGCCATGTTTACCAAATACGGGCTCTCTCTCTCCTCGTTTGAAGCCAACCTTGGCTGGAGTGAAAACTTGCTCAAAATTTTTTATTACGAAACTGGCTGGGAAAATTTGGAACAGCAATTCTGCAACACTTTCGGAGGCTACTCCTACGTGCCCCAAGATAACTATCCCCCTAGCCTATCAGGGTTAGTAACAGCCATAGAAAACATTAATAATAAAGTAAGCCACCCCTTCGGGTTTGCCACTCACCTACCCTCCCTCATGCCTGCCTCTGTCCAAACACCAGCCTCATTCGCTCTATCCCAACCAAAGCTTCAAAAAAAAGACTCTACCAGCAAGCTGCTCTCCAATAATCAAAAAGATGCCCTTCTGAAGCTAGAACAAGCTTACAACATTTTCTATGCAAAAAAATCTATTGGCGGCATAACAATCCGCTCCCCTCTCCTCATTGGAGCCTCGGGTGGAGGTAAAACTACAGTCGTTCGCGCGCTGGCTCACTCCAAAAACACCTCCTACATGCTACTAGATGGTGCAGACTGGATACTTTCAGGGGCAGCTGAACCACAAACTCTCGCTAGTGTACTGGAATTTGTTCGCACTCATGAAAAAGGAATCATAGCAATTGATGAGTGCGACAAGTTAGGGAATGCAGCCGATGACGGCCATGCTTGGTGGAAAAGCGTCCGAGGAGAAATCATGGCGGTCATCGAGAAACGCCCAGATAACTGGGCAGGATGGGGAACACAAGACAAAGAGAAATTCAAAAATAACTTTTTTGTCGTAGGGTTAGGAACTTGGCAACACCTGTTTAGGAAAAAAACATCCATGGGATTTTTGTCAAAAGTGCCTACTGAAGTGAATTATAACGAGCTGAAAAAAGATGCGTCCATCCCCGAAGAGCTCTTAGCTAGATTTGGTAGACCTATTCTATTAACCCCCTTAACGCACGCAGACTTTGTAGGCATCCTCTCTCGGCTGCATGCGGAGATTGGAAAAACAAACGAGAGCTTGAACGAACTTGCTCAGACAGCAACCGAAAGTGAAAAGGAGTTTCGCTGGGTCGAAGACTATGTGACTGACCTTTTATTTTCCCGCCCTACCCCAGCCCCTCCAGGCAACAAAAAGGCTACCCAAATCGTTCCCCCAAGGTCAAAAAAGAAAATAGCTGAGATTCTCGGTCCGGAAAAAGGGGCTGCTAGCCCCAGTCTCAATAAGTTACAATAACCTCTGTCGGCTCATAAATCTAGGCTTTCACCTAGACTTCATCTATTGCCCCCGTGGGCTATCACCTGTGAAAAAAATACACCAAATCAACGACTATATTCTATTGGAGTTTCCTGAAAATCCAGATATGTTCGGGGTCATGCGCCGTGCAGAAGGTTCTGAAAAGTTTTTTAAGGAAGATATTTTAGGACAGAAGCACGGCCAGATATACAATGATTTGCTTCATTTTGTCAGTCCGTTCCACGATCCGTTTTCTCAGAGCGATGGCCCTTGGTGCTCATGCCTTCATTGGAAAACAAGAAAAAAACTATGCGTACACCTTAAAAAGTTTTTCGCAGAAAACCCCGATCTAGCCCAAGAAAAAGAAACAAACAAAACAACTCCCCTGCAAGAAAAAACTCTGAGCTTAAGAGCCCCACGCTTAATAAAAAATATGCAATTTGGAAAATACAAAATCAGCGGTGGAGGAGCCTGCCCCGAACAATACGATGTTTGGGACGGCAAAACAGAAGTTGGCTACTTGAGGCTGCGGAACGGGAGCTTCAAAGCCTATTGGACAGAAAACTCGCCTGTCTTAGTCTATAAAGCCACGCCTCTCGGAGATGGAGCCTTTCATAATGACGAGCGTGAAAGATTTTTGACAGCCGCCGTACAAGCAATAGACGCCGCCCGATGCCGCGACTTAACCCTCTAACAATTTACATTTGGGCGTATCTAAACAATTACACCCTCCCCTCTTAAAATAATGAAGCCCCCTTACTGGATTGTCCTTGCAGATACACACTTAGGAGCCATTCACTGGCAAAATCCCCAAAGGGAAGATGACTATTACTTAGCATTTCAAACCCAATGCCGATTAGCTGCCCTAGATCCCACCTGCTTAGGAATTATCGGACTTGGAGACATTAGAGAAAGAGCGTCTCTACAGGCCAAAAGCTTGGGGGGACTAAATCGTGGCCTCAAAATCCTTGCCGATCACAACAAGCCCCTTCTTGCCATAATGGGCAACCACGATTTCACAATACCCAATTGGATAGAAGAAATGTGCTATCCCTCTCTGAAAAACCTTGCTGATCCCCTCGTACAAAAAGCTTATGGGTTTAATCCTCTCAAAACCCTTGCGCTCAATTATACACCTAAGTCCCTCCTTTTGTCCGAAGTGGCGGCTCAGAATCCAAAAAACTTGTCTCTTCTCTTTTTGCACCAAAGTCTCAAAGAGCTCGGTACAAATCTTAAACAAAGCTATGATTTCACTCTAACCGATCTAAAAAATATCGGAATCGGGAAGAATCACCCGTGCCTAATATTCCTAGGGGATTTGCATAACTACGGGGATATAACAATCGAAAACATAACAGCCGTTTACCCAGGAAGTCTCGAAATGACAGATATTAATGAAGGGGTTAACGGGCTAAAATCCCAAAAAATCTCTTCCAGTCCTCATGACTATAGGAAGTTTGTGATACACTTCGTACCCTCCTCTAATACTTGGGAGCCAGTCCCCCTCTCTCCAAGGCCGTGGATAAGAACCAAAGCAAAAACCCCAAGAGAAGCTCATGCTTCTCTTGCCAGCATTCAAAGAATAACAAAAACATGGCTACAGCCTGGCTGCATTCTAGCCACGTGCCCCTCGGCACAACTTACAACCTTCAAAGAAGAACTAGCATCAATACCCACCCTCGAATGCCGTATAGATGAATATGACCCCACAGAAGAAGTAGATAGAGAGACCTGCAACTATACTTCCCTCTCTTGGCTAGAAAACAAAGTCACGCTTGCTACTTTGGCCGAAGAAGAACTCGAGCAAGACGCATTTGATCTCGTACAAAAAATCATCGCCCACGACGGCTCTCGCTCCCACCCCAAAAATGATGTGTGGGCGGCTTGGGAAGCTTGGAACAAGCTTCCAGAAGATGAATCAGCAAGCTTCCAGTTAATAACCCCTTGATTCTCCAACTCAGTAAATGCGTTTTAAAAAAACGGACTATCCCTCTCTTTCTGTAAAAAACCCCACTAAACCCACTACATTATGAACCTTGAAACCTATGAAGTTCAGAACTGGGGCCCTCACAAATCCCAAAAAATTGTATTTCCCGCCCATGCCAAAACCATAGCCATCTGCGCGGAAAATGACCAAGGGAAGAGTTGGATTCTGCGCGGCATAGGGTTCACACTGTCCATAGGCAAAAATGAATACGGAGACCAAACCTCAATACACGCAGGAGAAACCCAAGCCTATCACAAGCTCTGCATACAACACAACAAAAAAACCTACACCATAGAGAAAATCCTAAAAAGCAAGTCTTCAGAAGAAGAAGGAACCCTTACTCTGATCGACGGGCTCCGCGTTGATAAGTCAAAGTATGAAGAGTTCTACACAAAAACCTTAGGGCTTCCCCTCCCGTCTATTTGGCTTCCTCTAGCCATAGCCCTGCAAAACGAAACCGATATTCATCTTCGTAGTAAAAAAAGCGCGCGCGAAGAAGCCTTACGCTCTGCTTGCCAGCTTTCAAAAATAGATAGCTGGAAGGAGGCTCTGCAAACCAAAGTAAAAGAAGAAGACAAAACGATGTGTGTAGAAGATTCCAGCACCCATACCAAATTAGCTTATCTCCTCAAAGAAAAAGAAACAGCCGAAATCAACCAAAAATCCTTGGAAGACGCCCTTCTAAAACTAAGCATACCTCTTCCCAACCTATCGCTTGAAAAGATAATCTCCTCTCTAAATGCAAGAGAAGAATCCGAAGCCAGAACGCAAAAGCTTCAAATGGAAAAAATAACATTAGAAGCTACCGCAGAGCTTTTGCAAAACACTCAACTTCGCATTCAGTCTGAGCTAGCCAAACTAGAAATTCCTAATCTTAGTGAAGAAGAACTCGAAGATCAAAAAAACTGTCTTCAAGAATCTTTTCGAGTCATTCAACGTGCCGAGCTAACCGAAAAAATAAAAGTAGCTACCAAAAAGATATCAGAAAGCGAAAACAAAAAGAAAAGCTTCCTTCTCCTCTCGCCCATCTCCGTGCAAAACACAGAAAACCAATACCAAAAGTGTAAAATCCTAGAAGACGCCTTAGCTAATAAGATAGATCAGATAACCCAAATACGTAACCAAATGTCCCCTAACTGGGCAGAAATACATGATTTCCAATCAAACCTGCGCACCCAAGAAAAAACATTGGCGGACGTCTACAAACTAAAAGCCCAGCAAGACTCGGCCATCCAATTTCTTACATCCTATCTCGGAGAAGTATCCAATCCACACGAAACGAAACTAAAAATTGAAGAAATCTTGGCTCAAGAACCCGCTATTTCTTTAAGTGAGGCATCCCAATTAACTATAAGGCTTTTAAGCCATTGGGAAGAAAGTACAGGCTTTTGTCCCGTCTGCACACAAAGCTTTCAAAACAGCCCCCTTAAGGGTCTTCCCTTCCGTAAACTGCTAAAAAATCAACTGAAGGAAGAACTATTAGAAGGCAACCCCAATGGAGAGAAATCGCCTAGGAGGCCCCACATAGACAGCCTGCTGTCCTCCCTACAAACTTGGATTCAAACAGAGGCAGAACTCCATAAACACTGCCAAGGAAAAGACCCCCACAGCTTCTGCGACGCACTAGCTACAGAGACTAAATCCCTGTTAAAAGACAGCCTGCTAAACCAACAATGTACACAGATTGAAAAAGAAAAATATAGCACACAAAAAACTCTTAAAGAACTCTTAGGCATAGAAACTTTAAATTCTCTAAAAGAGAGTTTACAGCTCGTCAAAAAACAAACACACGAAAACGCGCTTTTAGATATAAACCTTGCCCACCTTCACAAAGAAATCGATACTCTGAGGGTTTCCATACACGATCTAACTCCTTTCTCCCCCAATGAAATACCCCAACCCCAAACAACTGCCCTCAATAAAGAAGAAATTCAGAAAAAGCTAAAAGCTGTCGTTGCAAACATAACACAACTTAGAAAATCAAAAGCTGCTAAGTTTGAAAAAGAAAGGGAATTGGTCATCAACCAAACCAAAATCGAAAACCATAACAATTCCCTGTCCAAGCTGCAAGAGAACCTGCGGTTGGAAGAAGAGTTGCAAGAGCGCCACGAGATACCCATTCCTCCTAATTCCACCAAACCTGATTGCAAACAAACCCATCGGGAAATTTGGAGAGCCTGCTGGACAGAAAAACAAAAAATTGAACACTTTTTGCAGGCCAGCCCCAATCAAATCCAAACTCTGACCGAAAAGATAGCTATACTTCAACAGACCTTAAAAACTCAAGAAAGTCGAAAGAAAAAGTTGGAAGCCAGCAAAAAAGTCATAGAATTTTTGGACTACAAAAATGCCCCCCGCCGGATGCTCCAGGATATCACACAAAAACTCTTCGACACAACAAACAAGCTGGGAGAAAGTCTCAATGTCGATATACAGCTTCAAGTCGGAAAAAACTTAGAGTTTCTTACCAAACAAAAAAGGAATGGGAAAATCATCGAGCAAAAAACAGAACGGCTCGGGTTCGGAAAAAGTGCTATTTTAGGGATTTGCTTCAGGTTGGCTTGCCAAAAGCTCTTAATCCCCGACACAGGCTTTCTCCTTTTAGATGAGCCCTCGGCAAATGTTGACCTCAAACGGAAAACAGCGCTGAAGTCTTTCCTCCAAAAACTAACAGACGACACTACCTCTCCTGCACAACAAATTATATTAATCGAGCATGATCTTGACGTCATCTCCCTTTGCCAAGCAAAAATACATATCACCGAAACCATAGCCTCAGCATAACCCATGAAAAAAAGTTTCAGCCAAAAAGAACTCAACCACCTGCTAAAAAAAACCCAAAATCCCGTCAAAACCCAACGGGCCAATAAGTACCAACCGTCTCATGACATAAAAGAGCTTCTCCACCAAAATAGGAAAATAAAAGAAAAAAGAATGAACAAAACAGAAGAAGCCTTTGCTCGCCTCCTCAACAATGCCGTAAAAACAGGAGAAATACTTCGCTGGCACTTCGAACACCTCACATTCAAGCTCGCTCCCAATACAAGATATACGCCAGACTTTCTAGCCGTGCTCCCCTCCAATAAATGGCACATTTTTGAAATAAAAGGGCATCTAGAAGATGACGCCGCTGTTAAATTCAAAACCGTCTGTGACAAGTTTCCTGAAATAAGTTTTCAGATGATTCGAAAGAAAAAAGAAGGCTGGGAAACTATTTACAACCTACCAGCCGACTCGTCTCCTATCGATATCAATTCCTATGCTTGACAAACCTCAAATGTGCAGCATAAACTACAACTTAGATGACCCTAAATGCCCCAACTCCCTCCACCTGTGTCATCAAAACCCAAGGTTCCAACCAAAATAACGACCAAAACCAAAAACCCCAAGCCGTAACCTAAAAAGCTAAAATAACAAGAAAATATAACAAGTCTCTTCGCATGAATGAAAACGAAAATCAATCCAAGAACTACGAGCTAAAAGACGAAAGAGTTTACCCGCATCCCGCTATAGCCGTCCTCAGTATTATCAAACTCTGGATTGTAACCGGTGGGTTACTTGCTGCTATCTTCTTTGGCCGCCCCCATCTTCCAGAACCCTTTTTGGGGCCCCTAAGCATATTAGCCGGGCTTCTCCTGCTGGGGTCCCTCCTCTTCGCTGCGCACTCTCTGCTGCACTATAGTAACACCTTTTTGGCAATACACGAATCCTCCCTCATTTACAAAAAAGGATGGATACCCTCGACAACCGATACCATCTTTTGGGTCAACATTAAAGACATCAATACCAAAGCCTCTATCTCAGAAAGCCTCATCGGTACAGGATCAATCATACTCACCGTGGCTATTAGAACCGAAATCTATTTGGTATCCATTGGATATCTACCAAACCACGAACAAATAGCCTCCAAAATTCGAGATCACTTAGGAAACCTCAACAAAAATGCGAACCAAGTCACTTACACATGAAAACTAAATCCCGTATCCGCGAAAAAGCTAAAAAAATAGCACTTGAATGCTTCATCTATCCCAAAGACGAGTTCTTAGATCGGCTCGAAGAAGAATTAGAAAAAGCCATAACTCCAGAATTCATCGAAAAAGTTCGCAGTGAGATGCTGAGAAAGCCTAAAACTAGCAAAGAATCAAAAGATTTGAACTGAGTTCTAGCTTGCCTCCTAAAATCTTCATCAACAATATAATACCCGAAACAAAGAACAAACTGCGTAACTATTTCTAAGCATTCGGATCAAGTTGTTTCGCAAACGTATTCTGCAAATGATACGAGGAGAATAGCCGCCACACTCTAAAGTACCGACTCCCTTCCTGCCAAATACAAAAAAATTATCAAAGAATTCTACTATCCTCCGCACAGAACTGCCCCTCTTGAAAATTAACACATAAAATAGACTGACAGGAAAGAAAAGTGTCCTTTTCTTCCTAATTATCACTTTGGAGGCCATAGCCCATGAAACCAAATGTCTCAAAAGTTATCAAGCTGCGATACAAAAACAGCCCCATCGAAATAACAGCCAAAGCCGCCCTCAAACCTGAAGATTTGTACGGCGCACGGACAAAAACCGTGGAAAAAGATAACACTCTTTTAGAAAGAGTTTGGCTTACTCCCAGCGGAACTGTCTACTCCGCTAACGACTTCTGCCTAGACAGGCTCGACAATGAGGGTTCGCTATCCCAACCAGCCACTCCCTGCGATCCCTATGATTTGTCCCCACTGCCCATTCTACCTTCGTCCTACAAAACAACCAGGCTCCTTGAAGACGCCTCTCCGAACGACCTGTTAAATTTTAAAGTCCGCACAGTGCTACCCGTCAAAACCACACTTCCCGAAGGGCTCTACAAAACCCATTACAATTATAGAGATAGCCCAATATTAGAAGTAGCAATTCTTAATGTCACCAAAACAGAAGCTTTCCTGCTCGTTGGGGGCCACACCCTGCCTTCCTTCACGAAAAATAGCCTCACTTCATGCAATACCTCCATCTGAAAATCACCCCCAACGAGACCCTAAAAGCTGTTCTCACAGAAATACCAACAATTCAAATCCAACCCCTCTTGCTAGGACCCAATCAATGCGTTACCCGCACCGAAAGGTTCCACAAAGGTGCCGCCTATCTGACCCGCCCCCCTACTCCTAAAGAGTTAATAACAGGAGACCCAGAAATCGATTTCGAGAACATTGGGAGAGTTCTAAGAGGGGCAACCAAAGGCTACGTGAAACCCGCCTCAAAAGAATTAGAGCCCAACTTCTGTGAATATATTAATAAATATGGAACTGCTGGAGAACTAGAAGAAAAAAAAGAGATCCCATACGCAGCCCCGCCTGATAACAATACCTTCTCCCTCCAAGTTATAAATAAAATGGAAGTGAAGGAGGCTCTCCAAAAATATGCCTTTCACAATCAATACTTAGTAACCCATGCAGACTCTTCCCAATTTGCCCTATTTCATAGTTTAGCCAAAAAGCTAAACGACAGTAAAGAAGTGCTGGTTTTAGCAGCTTACGCTGACTGGGAATTGCCCCCCATGCTTTCTTCATACAATGGCCTACAAGCCATCCTCCTCCATGGAGAAATTGACAATGACAGTTACCTGCTGCGCATCCTCACTAGCGAACAAACCCTTCAATACCCAACGCCTCAAATACCACCCGTCTAAGCCCACCTCCTAACCCCTTCCCACTAACATGTACTCTACCAACCTTGAAGAATGCAAAGCAAGTTCTATAAATGCTTTGATTATAGCCTATTCGGAAACGGAAATAAAAGGAATGAGAGATATTGCAGAACTCCTCTGCGCCCTGATTGTCCCAAAAACAGGGGCAGTGCAAACCTTTTGTGCAGCAAAACTCTCCAAAAATACTCAAGAAGTACCAAGTTTGTACCAGAAACTGACCGCGATACGCTGCCACACTCCTCTGAAAATGACTGACTCTACAGGGAGACCTTTCCACTTTGTCCCCCCCTTAATTTCCATCGTTATCCAAATCAAACCCGAAAACAAAGTAAACTACCCTACCGATAAGCCAAATTTAACTTGGAACCCCCAAAAAACAGAATACAAGCTCAACGGGGTTTGCAACACCTTGGGATTTGCTACGCCGCAAATGGCTGGGACGCACTCTGAAGAACCAAACCAAATCAGTAGCGCCAGCTTGACCCAAATCCTCTCCCAAGAAGAAATAGAAGAGAAACAAAACCTCACTTCCCTAGAAACTACACCCTGTAAAATCATATTCCGGGAAGTGTACAAAAACGACGATAAAGCCCAGATATCTGTGAGAAAAATTGTGGGGGTTGAACGAAACCACCCAAATTTCCACAAGTTTACGGTTCACTATACAGACTTTTCGCAAGGGAGAAAAACCCCGTTAGAAACCAAAACCATGGTTGCAGATACAGAACCCAGACTGCAACAGCTTTTTCAAGATTTGCTTGCAACCTGTCGAAAAAAGGGCTGGGAAAAAATCTAAAGCTCCCTATCTTATAACTCCTACCCTATAACTCTCCGCACCGTACCCCCTCGATCCTACCCATGAATAAAACCATTATCAAAAGAAACGGCAAAATAACAAACTTTGAACCCCAACGAATAAAAACCGCCATATATGGTGCGTTCTGGGAACACAAAAACCTCCAGCTCAGTGCCAAAAATGAAAAGAACATTCCTAAAGGGTCCCCTCTCGGGGGGGAGCTCGATACAGAAATAGACAGCATTACTGCCCTAGTTATTGACAATATAGAAAGAAAAAACATTGCTAAGGTCGAAGAAATAGAAATCCTAGTCGAAGACATGATCTGGAACAAAGGGCATAAAGAAGTTTCAAAACTATACATTGGCTACCGCCAGCTTAGAAAAAAAACCCGAGAAAAAACAGCAACCCTGCTCAACATTTCAGTCACTCACAGCGATGGAAGCAAAACTCCCTACGACCCAGAACACATTAGCGACACGCTTCAAGCCGCCTGCCTAAATCTACCCGCCGTCTCGGTTAAAGCGCTTATCGCAGAAACAGAAAAAAATCTCTATAACGGGGTGAAATCTTCTGAAATAACCGAAGCAATGATCCAGTCGGCAAGAGCTTATATCGAACAAGAGCCCACCTATTCGCTGGCTGCCAGCCGACTATTGCTGCAAAAACTCGGGAAAGAAGTCTTAGAACAAGAGGGGTTCGCCTTTGATGGGGCATCCCTCCCACTTCCCTACGAAAAAGTCTTCCAAGCCTCTATAAATCATGGTATTAAGGAAGACTTGCTAAACCCCAAACTCGCCGAGTTTGATCTTGATAAACTTGCAGCAGCCATTCACCCCGAAAGAGACCTATCCTTTCAATATATGGGACTAAAGACTTTGGCAGACAGATACTTGATTAAATCTAGGTCAACGCGGAAACGAATAGAAACCCCTCAAACGTTTTTCATGCGGGTCGCAATGGGCCTTGCTCTAAACGAACAGAACAAAGAAGAACGCGCCATAGAATTTTACCACGTCCTCTCACAAAAGCTTGGGATGTCTTCCACCCCTACCCTTTTCAACTCGGGAACCATCCGAAGCCAGCTTTCCAGCTGCTTCCTCTACAAAATTGATGACAACATTGAATCCATTCTTTTCAATGGAATTGCTAAAAACGGGTTCCTTTCCAAATGGGCTGGCGGGCTGGGAGGATCTTGGACAGACGTAAGAGGATCAGGATCCTATATCTCCGGAACAAACGGCGAAAGCAATGGAGTCATTCCATTTCTAAAAATTCACAACGATCAACTCGTGGCCGTCAATCAAGGAGGCAAACGCAGAGGTTCAGGGTGCGCCTATTTGGAGACTTGGCACATAGACATTGAAAGTTTTCTCGAACTTCGTAAAGAAACCGGAGACGACCGCAGACGGTGCCATGACATGAATACCGCCAACTGGATACCTGACCTGTTCATGAAACGGGTTGTGGAAAATGGGACTTGGTGGCTCTTCTCCCCAAACAACGCCCCTGACCTACACGGATCCTATGGAAAGGACTTCGAAAAGAAATACATGGCTTACGAAAAACTTGCCGAGCTCACCCAAGAGTCAGAACATAACGACGAGCTAGGACTCGTTAAGGTCTCCTCACCAAAAAACGCCATGCACCCCTGCAAAAAAGTATCCGCCGTGGCGCTTTGGAAAAAAATGCTCGCCTGCCTTTTCGAAACGGGCCATCCTTGGATAACATTCAAAGACGCGGGGAACATAAGAAGCCCACAAGACCATGTAGGCGTTATCCACTCTAGCAATCTATGCACTGAGATTTTCCTCAACACTCAATCGTCTAAATTCAACGCAGAAACCGGGGAAACGCAATCTCTAGGCGAGACAGCAGTTTGTAACCTTGCGAGCATTAATATCCCAGCTCATATCTCTGAGGGAAAGCTCAATAAACCCCTCTTGAAAAAAACGGTTACAACGCTCATGCGCATGCTTGACAATGTGATAGACATAAATTACTACCCCATACCAGAGGCCAAAAACTCCAACATGAAACACAGGCCCGTTGGGTTAGGCATCATGGGCGTCCATACTGCCCTACAAACCCTAGGCATACCCTACGATAGCCCCGATTCCGTCAGCTTTGCCGATGTGTCACAAGAACTCATCGCATTATATGCCTTAGAAGCCTCCTGCAACCTAGCAAAAGAACGCGGCGCCTACGAGAGCTTCCCAGGCTCTAAATGGGACAGAGGCATATTCCCTCGCGATTCCCTTCTCCTCCTTCAAAAAGAAAGAGGCGACGAATTCATGACCGCCGATACCTCCACTCAGTTTCCCCAAGAATGGGAAAATCTCAAAGAGAAAGTTAAAAAATACGGGTTAAGGAACTCCAACACTATGGCCATAGCCCCAACGGCTACTATAGCCAACATATGTGGCGTCTCTGAGGGCATTATGCCCGAAAAGGCTCCCATTTCTCGAAAAGAAAATATGTCGGGATCCTTCCCCTATATTAATGCCATTTTCATTGATAAACTAAAATCTCTCGCACTATGGGAACCCCCTCTTCTTGAGAAAATAAAAATGCTAGAAGGCTCCATTCAAACCCTAACCGAAATACCTGAAGATATTCGAAGCTTGTTCAAAACTTGCTTTGAAATACATCCAAGTTACCTTATCGAATGCGCCAGCCGAAGACAAAAATGGATAGACCAAGGCCAATCTTTGAACCTTTTTGCCGATGCACCTAACGGCCAATTTTTGTCTTCTATGTACAAACTCGCGTGGCTTAAGGGCCTGAAATCTACCTATTACCTCCGCTCCGTAAGCGCCTCTCAAAAAGAAAAAACCTCCATTGAAGTTCAAAAACTAGGAAATACCACCAGAATCCAACCCCAAATCGCCGCCTCTTCCCCCTCCGCTTGCTCCATAAACGCACGGGCCAATGGAGAAACCTGCGAGTCTTGCCAATAAAAAAAAGAAATTTGGCTCAATCCGATTAAACTATACATATGACCACACAAAAAATCCTTCCCGATTCTTGGGAACTTATCCTTCCAAAAGAAACAAATATCAACTTCTTATCCGATCTTTCCGAGGTTCTTAAGAAAGAACAAATTGCAATCCCTGAACCAGAAAAAAAGGGGCCTGAGAACTCCTATGCCAAAAAAGAAGAGGAAATAGGCAACCTCATTGGTAATACCCCCACTGACTGTAATGCCCTCCTACCCCTCCGCTTCCCCATTTTTAGAGAACATTGGCGGACAGGAATGAATAACAATTGGCTCCCAGGCACCATTCCTATGTCAGACGATATTACCACTTGGAAAAAGCCCGCCGGCATGGAAGGCGCACTCACCCCTGAAGAGCGGCATGTCGTTTTGACCAATCTTTCTTTTTTCTCTCCTTCGGAAAGTCTTATTGGAAACAACGTAGCGCTGGCTCTTATGAAGCACGTTAATGATCCCGCTGCTAGACAAGCTCTATGGAGATTAGGGTTTGAAGAATCCATCCATAATGAAACTTTCATGTATATAGTTGAGAGCCTAGGAATCGACGAATCTCAAATCTACTCCAACTATAAAACCGTGCCTGTTATCCGAAATAAGTGCGAGTTCCTACAATCCGCGACCACAGCACTAACCGAAGGGAAAATCGATACCACTACCAGAGAGGGCCGAAAAACCTTACTAAGAGCCCTCATCGCTCAAATGATCATGGAAGGGATATTGTTTTATTCCGGATTCGTAATGGTTCTCAACCTTTATAGATTAGGCAAAATGAAGGGGATGGGGGAACAGTATAAGTACATACTGAGAGACGAAAGCCTCCATCTAGAAATAATTAGAACCATATTCAATCATCTCATTCAAAACGAATGGAAAGAGGATTGGGACGAAGAAATGCAAGCTTTCTGCACAGAGAAAATTCAAGAGGCTGTTAATTTAGAAATTGAATATGCAAAGTACTGCCTGCCAGTAGGCGTTCTCGGACTCAGAGCCGAGATGTTCATCGACTACGTCCAATATCTAGCAAACAGACGCTTAGAATTCATTGGGCTTAAAAAAGTCTATGAAGCCTCCAATCCCTTCCCTTGGCTATCCGAGATGGTTGATCTCACTACTGAAACCAACTTCTTTGAGGGGCGCGTCACCGAGTATAGTGCCTCTGGGCTTCAGTGGTAATTCATGCGCCACTAACTCTGAAAATTCCTACAGATTATACTAACCCAATAAGGCATAACCGTACTAATATACAATAAAAAAATCCCAACCGAAGTCACAGAAAGCCCAGTAAGGCAGATCGGACAGATCAAATTAAAAGCTGCCCGATCTGCCTTACCTTTTTAACAAAATACACTCAAACCGCACCAAAATTCACTTAAAGATAAATTATGAGCCCTTCTTACCCTAACTCCCAAGAAATTCTTGAAAACTTCGGATTCACCTACATAGGTAACAGCCTCTATCAAAAAAAGACAAAGGGAGGCCTAACTGAAACCGTACATGCCAGCGAAATCCTTCAAAAATTGACGCACTTTATAATTGACCTCACCCTCTCCCCGCTGTTAACTAACCACCCCATCTCCCAGCTCAACTGCGTAGCAACAGATAACTGCCAATCGAGTCCCGAAACCTACCTCGCCCTCACCTCCTGTAACACGAACCTAAATCAAGGACTGGCAAGACTGATCAATATCTTACCCGACGATCCCAACTCCTATGAAGACACAGCTGCTTGGCGATCCATCCAAGATGAAATAAACCGAGCAAAAAAGCTAGTAGCAGAAACAACACCCAAACCCGCTCACACATAACTCCTCTAACGCACGGGTTTTTTTATAAATGACAACATCTGCTTTCCTAAAAAGCCTCACCTCTTTTCTCCTAAAGCTTAAACTAACAAAGTGCATACTCTTTCCAACTAAACACAATTACAAAAAAGAGCTCACTTTCCATAATAAACAAATTTGCATAGACATAACCGCAGCTAAATCCACAAACCCTCATAAGCATCCTAACCTAAAAAACCCTCCGCTACGCTTTCTTCTTAAAATATCCAGCCAATCCCCTCTTACCGCTACTGAACAAAAATGTCTCCGCCATTATCTTTATCATGAAGGCTACCTAGAAGAAGCCAAAAAATATCACGAAAAGGTTCAAAATATTTGTTCCAGAAACTCGCTCTAAAAATAAAACGCGCCGCTAAACCCATCCAGTTTAGCGGCGCGTTTTATTTTTTGTTGGGGTCTGAACCCAAAGGGACTGGCTGCCCCCCAAATAATTTATAAAACTGTTCGCGTCTGTCTTTTTCCAACTTGCAAGAAAGCCCCACCAGCCACGCATCACTATAGGCTGGCAAAACAGAATTTAAACTACATGCCAGTCTAGGATCGGGGGGCAGCCAGGCCCTCTTCGTAAAGTTTCTAGCCACCGTACCTCCAAACTGGAACCGAGGGCGGTCTGAAACGTACTTCCTTTTTCCTCCCTCTTCCAAAACCAGTTCCACGTGTCCGTAAGCTCCCCCTTTTGTACCCGCTCTATTGGTCCCCCAAAGGGATAAATCACTTAAATAAACCAAGACGCTACCCAACGGCGCTTTTGCAGGGGACTCGCACGCTATAGACTTCCAGCCGGCCCCCTGCAACACCTTCTCCCAATCCCCACCATTCGCAGATTTCAACCCCTGATAGCCCGCTGATTTCAAAATGGAAAGCACCCCTCTGCCACAAAATCCTTCACCCACTTTATCCCTTCGAGACTCGACTAAAGCTTTTCGCATACTCACTCTGTCCATAACTTCGTAACTCTTTCCCAAAGGGGATAAGAGGCAAAACGATAAAATGAATAGGGCGCCTCTCAAAATGGTCACTCCAAAATTATCCTTGAAAAAAATTAATTTTCTCAGAAAATGAACGGATGGGCCCTTCCGTTTCCTACCATAAGCATTGGATGTCCTTCCTTAGCTCACATGCTATTATGGGCCTAATCCTTGGAACTACTTGCTCGCCACTCCTTGGACTACCCTTCCCCAACGCCCCTATTTGCGGGATAATTCTAGGCGTGGGGCTTGCTTACTACCGTGCCCTCCTTCAACCTTGCGACCTTTCCGATTGGCAAATTCAATTAGTTTCCTCGATCATTCACCCGTTCAACTCAGAACACATTGAGCCTGACAGCTATGATCTCCATCTCGGTAGCAATTTCGCACGAATTCTTCCCAACGGCACCAAAGAAAACTGGTCAGGCACCTCCCTTACCATTCAGCCCAACGAGTGCCTTTTAGCCCACACGCTCGAAACTTTTGACTTCCCCCCTCACATCAAAGGACATCTTCATGGAAAAAGCTCTTGGGCGAGGCTCTTTTTATTTGTTGAGTGTGCAGGTCTTTTTGATAAAGGGTTTCGGGGAACTGCCGTATTAGAACTCTACAACGCCAGTTCAACCCCGCTCGTTGTTCAAGCAGGGGCTGCTATAGCGCAAATGTCCTTCCATCGCACCCTCCCTTGCTGCACACCTTACGGAAAAGCTCCCCGCAAAAGCCATTACCAAAACCAAAAAGAAGCAGAACCTTCTTGCATCGCTGCCAAACCCCTTCCATGAAAAACCTAGGAGGCCCCCTCGCTCTTTCAGGACTCGTTGCCATAGCCTTGTCCTCCGGCCTTGTAAAAAATTTCATGGCACCCCCCCGACAACCCAATAACTATGAAGAAAGCAACGATCTTCCAGGCGGCTCCGTACCCTCCAACTCCTCTTCCCAAAATTCTGGCTCGAATTCAAACCCCAACCAAAATCCCGAAGGGGGCGTTCCACCTGGAGATGGGTCCCAAGAATGGAGAGCTACCACAGACAGAGACCCCGAAGCCCTACGCTCCCATCTCCCAGACCATGCCAAACATTTGGCCGATGACTTCGTAGAAGCTGGAAAATTATACAACATAGATCCCGCCTTTCTACAAAGCATATCTGCCCACGAAACTGGGCAATGGACCTCAAATGCTTTTAACAATAGAAACAACGCCATGGGTGTTTCCAATTCGTCTGGGGTAGTTAATCAAACCTCCCACAGAGACTCCATTTTTAATACAGCGAGAAGCCTCGCTGGCGCCCAAGGGACTCAAGGGTATTATACCAACGCACGCACCATTTCAGACGTAGGCGCCATCTATGCCCCCGTTGGTGCAACAAATGACCCCAACAGTCTTAATGGCCATTGGGCCAACAACGTGTCCGGATTTTACAATAGATATACAAACTAAACAGCCAACCCGCATAAAACCCTATGATTTTCACCCGCCATACATTTTTCTATCTGATTGCTTCAAGCATAGCCCTCTGTTGCGTGGCCCCTCATCTCCAAGCAGATACTAATCCCGTCTCCCTCTCAGGGGTACTTCAACTTAAAAAAACAGGGAAAGAGCACTGGCTCTGCCTTAACCTCCCCTCCCCTAGAACCTTTTCCCTCAACTCTCAAAAAATTGAGAGCAAACAGTTACAAGTAGCTGGCCTCTCAACGCAAAACTGGCAAGCGGCTCTCCTTCTTCTTGATAAAAAAGTAACGGCAGCAGGAACCCCCATGTCGCAGCATTCCCCTCATCACCACACCCCGCTTTTATGGATAACGTCCTCCCTTTCCGCAACCCCCTCTGCCCCTCTTCCCTCTTCCAACCCCGCCCCCAAAAAAAGTTATAGCAGAGAGTGGTAACAAGCAAAATAATTGACAACTCTTGTAAAATAGCCCATTATCTCCACATGAACCCCACCGCAGTTTTCACAACTCCTCTACCTACCCTCAAAGATATTGCGGCTGCAACCGGCAATACGCTAGCTACAGCCTTAAAAAATCTCTCCGGCGACGTCCTCTTTCCCAATAACCCCCCCGAAGCCTCCCCTCTTTCTTGGACTGCTGTCAAGAATACTTGCAAAAACCTTGGCTGCCAAGCTCTTGATTACAGACAAGATCCCAAAGTGCTGGACGGCTCCCAAAAATTAAGCCTTCTTTCCGTAAGCGAATTCCATAAAAATTACGCCAACCTGCTCTCCAGTTCCGGACGCGATGTCAACATAAAAATTGCAAATATCCACGAAGAGTTTCACGTGGCTATCCTGAACTCCCTTTCTCTTATCAAAAACCAAGAGAGAGCCAAAATAAATTCCCCTCTCTCAAACAAAACTCAAACTGATCTAACAGAATGCATCTCGTTCCATGAGACCATGCAAAGCTCTTTGCATAAAAAGTTCGCAAGGGCTATTAATGCCGGCAGACGTTTAGAAAAAATGGGAGTTAGCCAAGATTCCCCTAGCTTTAATTAACGCTTCCCCCTCTTCTTAGAGACTATACACTTAAAAGGATTTTCTATTGCTTCATCGATAAAAACCTTGATATAGTTATTATGGAAACTAACCAAAAAGAAGAAACATTGAATACCATCCTCTCCGCTATTGAGTGGCACTCACTGTTAGAAAAAGAATTCCGCAATCCTTGCCTACCCCACAATCTCACCCCCGAACTGTGCAGAATCAAACTTGAAGAAATAGAAAATCAGAGAGAAAGACACGAAAAGTGGGTAAAAGCTCTTAAACTCTTACTTGAAAAACTTAAGAAGAGCAAAGTTTAACCTTCCTCTTAGCACCCCCGCCCTACTTCTCAAACTAGCTCCATGCTGAACTTATACCTTAAGCACTTGTCAGCCAGACCCCCATTAGACCGCGAAGACGAGATCATTCTAGCCAACATAATGCTAGAAAAAGGCCCCTACTCTGCTGAAGCCAAAAATGTCATGATTGAGGCCAATATTCGGCTCGTTATTTCCATAGCCAAAGAACACCAAAACTTAGGAGTAGAATTAGAAGACCTCATCTCCGAAGGCAACGTTGGGCTCATAAAAGCTATTGAAAGATTTGACCCTCTACAAGGCAATAAACTCTCCACTTATGCCTGCTGGTGGATCAGACAGTACATCCACCAGAGCATCAACAATACCAACAAAACCATCCGTATTCCAACGCACGCTTCCAGCAAAATTAGAAAGCTGAAGAGAATCACACTAGATCTCGCCCTCAAGCTCAATCGCTCTCCCACTCCTGAAGAGATTTCTAAGGAAACAGACCTTAAAATACCCCAAATTGAAAAAATACTCCTTTGGGATGTTAAATCCGTATCCTTATCACAAACTTTACCTGACGGAAATGAATATTCATTAGAGGCTTATACAAGAGATTTAAAAGATACTCCTTCAGAAGCTCTTCTCAAAAAAGACGAGGACGAATGGGCGGATACCCTATTAACTTGCCTTACCCTCAAAGAGAAAATGGTCATATCCTACCGTTTTGGCTTAAACTCTTTTAACAAATCAACCTTGGAAGAAATCGGCGATATCCTACATCTCTCCAGAGAACGAGTCAGGCAAATTGAGACGATTGCGATAAAAAAGCTTCAGAAAAAAGCGAGATTTGATCGCGAGTGACCCTATGGAACTTCCCCCTGACTTATCCTGACTGCACCGCGCTTATAGTTGGAGGTGCAGTCAGAGATTTTCTACTGGGGGAATCCCCAAAAGACTTTGATTTGGAAGTGCAAAACATCTCACAAAAAAGCACTCTATCTATACTAGCAAAACACGGCACTGTCGAATTAGTAGGGGCCTCGTTTGGAGTTTTCAAAGTCACAACGCCACAAAAAAATACCTACGACGTTTCTTTGCCAAAAACAGAAAATAGCATTGGGAAAGGGCACAAAGACTTCGAAATTCATACAGACCCAACTCTGCCTTTCGCTACCAGTGCCCTTAGGCGTGATCTCACTATAAACGCCATGGCTTGGAATCCAACCTCCAAAACGCTTATTGACCCATTTGGGGGGAAGCCGACTTGAAACAAAAGACCCTCCGACATGTTAGCGACAAGTTTTCTGAAGACCTACTGCGCCCTCTCAGACTTCTGTAATTCAGCTCCCGATTCGGATTTACCATTCACCCTTCCACTCTCGCGGTCTGCCAAACACTTGCCCCCCTAATCAACCTCAACATGCTCCCTGCAGAGCGCATTGAAGCAGAGTTCATGAAATTTCTCCTCAAAGGTAAATTCCATAGGCTTGCGCTCAAAGAATTCCAAAAAACAGGATGGCTAGACCTTTTTCCAGAGATAGCAAGCCTTCACAATCTTCCCCAAGACCCAGAACATCACCCAGAAGGAGATGTTCTTACTCATACAGGATTGTGCTTAGAAGCTCTACGCCTTATCCCAGACTACCAATCTTCAAGTCCCCTCTCCAAAAAAATCCTCAGCTTAGCCACATTATGCCACGATTTAGGTAAAAGTACTACTACTACTCATGTTTTTGATGAAAAACTTCAGAGAACCAAAATCATGAGCCCTAATCATCAAATCGAAGGACTTATACCCACAGCCTCGCTTCTTAAAAAATTAAACCAACCCCCAAAAACCATACAGAATGTTTGCCTACTCGTGAAACACCATATGGATCATATCTGGACAGACCCCTCCCCATCAAACGTTGCCGCTCTCGCCGCCAAACTCAGCCCCACTAATCCTCACGCTCCCTCCCCTACCCTCTGCCAATCTATTTCCACACTCGCCATTCTCGTTGAAGCAGATCTTTCTGGACGGGAACCTAACCCAAAAGGATTACCAAACAAAATGAAAGTTCTCGCAGAGAAGGCTGCAGAGCTGGGTTGCCTAAACTCTCCACTTAAAAACCCAATAACAGGAAGTGACCTGATCCAAAACGGGTTCACTCCAGGAAAAATCTTCGACAGCATTCTTAAAGCTCTATACTTAGAAGTTATAGATCGCCCCTCCCTCTCTCAATCTGAAGCCCTAAACATTCTGAAGGCTCCTGAGGCCCTTCTCAAAAAATCCGGGGAATGCCCCCCTCCTCTTCTCAATGCCAAGACTCTTATGGCCATGGGTGTCCCCCCCAACGCGAGCCTCGGCATTGAGAAATAGTGTATTTTCAGATAGCTCCTAAATGGCTCAATTAAACAGACCTTTCCCATTACTTAAAGGCGCTTTAGGGCTGATTCCTTTCTAAATCTAATGCCTAAAGGAGCTTTGGCAAACTGAATATAGGTATGAACAAAGCCAAAAGAACCAACAAAACAATGCCTCCAATAAAAAGCGTCAATAACGGCTCTATAATAGAATTCAAGTTGTCTATATAATCCATAATGTCCCGAGACAGGGTCTCTGATAGTGGCTCCAAAACCTTTTCCGTTTTACCCGTCTTCTCACCAAATCCCAATGTTCTCACAACAATTGTTCCGAAAATATCCTGCTCCGTTTCCAAAGATACCATTAGAGGTGTTCCCCCTGACACTGATATGATAGCGCGCGCTATAGCCCCTTTGTACGGATAACAACTCGAAACATCCCGGCAAAGGGTAAGGGCGTCCACTATTCTTACCCCCGCTGACAATAAGTTGAACAAAGTACGCGCGAAAGTCTCCTGAATCAACATCTTTTGGAGTCTTCCTATAACAGGCATCTTCAAAATCAAACCATGCGTGCTTGGAAACATATTATACAGGCGAGGAATAGAAAAAAGCAGGTACCCCAGAGCTACTATACCCCCAAACACTAAAAATGGATAATTCGCTACTGTATCGCTCAATCCCATCAAAATCTTGGTAGGGATAGGCAATTCCATGTTCGCAGAAGCGAAAAGACCCACAAAAGTAGGTACGGTTTTCCACATCAAAAAGAAAATACAAAGAAGAGCAACAAACAAAACTACCATTGGATATATGCTCAATTTTAATACCTTTCCCCTGATAGTCTGCGTTCTTCTCAAATTGTGCTTGATTTGCGCAAAAGCCTTATTCAAAAATCCTGATTTTTCTCCCGCCCGAACTAACCCTAAAGTCAAAGGGTCAAAAACTTTAGTATCCCGCATCGCATCATGCAACGTAGCCCCTTCCCCAACAATGTCCTTTACTCTAGAACATACTTGCCCAAATTTAGGCGTCAGAGCCATTTCCTTGCAGATATCCAAGGAGTATAATAGCCCCATGTCTATCTCTTGACATTGCTCCATGTTCTGAGAAAACGATAAAAGGTCTCCCAATTTGGCTTTAGTCACTATATGCCGCGTCACTTGACGACTTTTAGCTGCATGCTTGTCTACAGACCGTTCCAAAGATAATACCGGTATCAATTTAGCCGTAAGGTCTCGGTCTGCCTCCCTTTCGCTCTCCGCGAAAACCTGGCCCTTTATAAACGGGCCGTTTTTAACTCTTTGGGTTATAAATGTAAATTTTTCCATAATTAAACTCCTGTCCACCACCATTTTAAAGAATACTCTTTCACTACCAAGTCACGCTGCTCTCTACAAAGCTGATGAACATCGCGTATAACCAACAAACCAAGCCTCGTGAATAAAAAGTAAGGAAACCAAAGACAACTCCATACGTAAACTAAACCTCTAGCCGTCAACGCTGAATCCCAAAATATAGCCATATTCTGTAGGCCAATGCCCCCCGGCAAAATAACTGCTATCAACTCAAAAGTAAACCATGCGGTAAAAAACGCTAAAAAAACCGACAAACCTAAAACTGACTCAAAAAGAAAGAAACAGCGCAGCTGCGTCGCCGCCCCCTTACCCTTACAAGCTCTTTTCACTCTGTAAAGCAGGCCAGGGATTAAAGCAAATAAACCCAGTAACAACACTAAAACAAATGCAAGTTGACTGAACTCTAAAAACATAGCTCAATTATCTTCGCTCCCCCATTATAATCAATCAAAATAGTAGAGAAAAAAATGATACCCATTATACTTATAATATGCTCCCACTATCAGAAGCTCTAATTAAAAGCGTTACAACGAAAAAAATAAGAAATACCTATTATGATGATGAGAATTACAACAGCTGCGAAACAGAAGATCTAAATGCCGCCTATGACGTCATTTTAGAACTCTGCAAAGACCCACAGCTCTTGCACACTACCTTGACTGAAAAAACAGCTGTACCTAACTCCTCTTTGGAGACCTCTGTACTAACCCACCTTAAAATAGCCCTTCAAGGCGACTTTGAATCTCAACTCAGAACAACTAGCTCCCCAGAAAAGCATGCAGAAGCCCTTATTGCACTCGTGCAATCTCTGCCTCCCGGCCCTCTGTGGACAGAAGCCATCCCCATACCTTCAAAAAAAGAAGCGGCCCGCGTTATGGAATCCCCCGCTGAGCAATGGAGATTTGTGCATGCTATGACCACCCCTCTCATTCACTCCATTTCTGACCAGCTTATACGGCCTCTCATGCGCATGAAGTGGTGCACCCCTACCCCCTCTGAGCTAAATTGGGTAATAGCCGCAACCAAACCCCTTCAAAAAATACCCGAATTCTACCCCACCTCTCTAAAAATTCTTGGCGATTACTTCGGGCAAACTCCTCCTGACGAATCCGCAGATTTTAAGAAATACGCTAAAATAGCCGTAAACCCTAAAAATACCACTCAGCAGCTCCTTCCTATTCTCCCCCTTATTTGCAAAAATAAAAGCATGGTTCTTCACCTCTTGACTGGTAAGGCCGATTCCAACTCTCTTCAGGCCATCCTTGCTGAAGAAAAAAGCATCATGCGAGCCAAAAAGACTGGCTATTTTAAATTACTGGGCATAAGGTCGTCTCTAGATAAAGACGAATTAATCCCATAATGTCACACCCTTATTACCACTCTTTGTCCAGCTCACTAAAAGACTCTAATCCATCCTACCAATTTTCATGGGAAGATCACTACCCCATTCATCATTTCTTAGACTCCTCAAAAGCCCACCTCGCAGATGCCCGACATAGATGCCTTTTCCACCACCCTACTGGGGTCGCATTTTGCCTTCAACTCCCATCCCCACTTCCTCCCTCTCTGATTCGCTCGATAGCCACCCGCCACATCAAAGAAGATCTCACCCACCTACCACCTCTCAAAAAATGGATACATCCTGCCCCGCCTTACCAAGTTGCTGAATGGCCGCTTCTTCTCTCGCTCTCAAAACCAGAACTGCTCGCGTTTTTTGAAAAAAAAGCCACCTCGCTGCAAAACCTGCAGGAACGGCGCAAACTCCTTAGACTGCTTCTAGCCCCAGAAGAGTACGACTCGGTGATCAACCACCCTAGCCGTTTCATTTATTTTACTAGTCCCGGCCCCTTCCTTTGCGAATCTATTCTCGGCCCTGTCCTACCTTCTCTTACCCCAACCCGCACTCTCAGTGAAACCTTAATAAAAGAACTGCTCGGTTTTGTGCCATCCCTCCAGGACTTCCTCCTACACACGCCAATTGAAGACTGGATGTACAAAAACGCCCTAAGTCTCTCCAAAACGACTAAAATAGACCCCGTTAATCCTGCCTATTCTCCTCCTTAAAGTTACGGAACCCAAAGTTGTCTCTAGCAGCCTTCATTTCATACAGACTTAAGCCCGAGCTTATAACCCTCACGTCCATTACTACAGGAGGCCCCAACCACTGTTCCTCTCCCACTACCGTGGATCTGCCCCCGTAAGGGAGCTTTACCCCTGAAATATAATCTTTATCCGGCTGAAGCATAACCGGCTTAAACTCTTCCCCTACCGCCCGCGACACCCTATTCCAAAGGACTAAACCCCCCTTCACGCTGAAAACGCCCTCGCTAAAAACCCCCACACGGAACGCTTGCAGAGGAGAAGGCCCCTCTGTAAGGAATATTCCCGAAATCTCTTCCGTATCTCCTGTCACAAAAATAGAAGGAGCAACTATCATCGTTCCAGAGTCTATACCATCTCTGTTAAAATCTTTTCCTAAATGAACCGGAGCAATTGATAAAACAGTGAGTCTATCAAGTCCCGAGCGGGGGATGCCCTCTTCTTGCGCTCCCACATAAAGATTAGCCACAGAAGGTACGTCTAAGATAATCTTAAATGGGGGGTTAAGATTTCCCTCAGCGTCTTCCCCCGCTTCAAGCACCCAGCTTTCATCTAGATAAATCACCACAGGAGGAAGGCCACCCAACTGCCCTTGCATGCTCCATCCTTGATCCGCATAAAAATTGTCAGGGGGTCTAAATGTCAAAGTTCTGTTCCCAGCATCTAATTCCCAAGCCGACTTCAACAGGTCTTTTTTACTGCCATCCTCCACCCAAGCAATTTCATAAGGGGAAGCAGCGTCCTGCGTTTTTCTTACAGTCAACGTCACTTGGGGTGCAGCGTATCTGCTCATCCAATCCTTTATGTATAAGCTAAGAGGCTTGTTCTCCCAAAGGCCATCGTCCAACCTGCCCGCAAAAGACCTTATCAATCGGCAGGGACTCACCTCCGCAGAAACTACCTTTGCTCTCCCACTTCCCGCACTCCAACGTATATAATCGTCAAACGTGCTAAACCCGAATACGGGAGGCACCTCAGCATTTATGCTGCTAGAATGGGGAGAATAATACGCGCTATCAAAAGATGGCCCACCCCACGGTAACCCATGCTTGTCGAACAAGCCTGCATAGCCGCGCAGACCATCCACCAACCCTTCCCCTGTGATCACCATCGGTAAACCCAAAGGAATTGTACCCCTCACAGAAGCGCTCCCCTCGATATATACCCTCCCTATTCCCAATTCTCCAGTCCCAGGATGGTAGTCATAGACTTCTTCTTCTTCTTCCGACGAATCAGGCTTTTTAGGCTTGTACGACAATTCAAACAGTGCTCCCGCACCGCCAAATGTAGCCCCATTGAATCCAAATGCACTGGGAGACATAGACAATACTAAAGGGGCCGTGTGCACCAAATTAGCGTCTCCCCCATTAGGCTGAGTGGAAAATAATGTGAATTGGGAAATAGACAAACTCCTCACCCCAACCGTAACCTCCCCAGCCCCATCCACACTGTACCATGCCTTCAATTTGCTTTCCGCCTCACTAAATCTGTTTTGTCGAACGGAAAACAGACTATCGTCCATTTCCCTCCGAAACAAAACAGTAAGCGCCTGAATGTAAGAATACGATCCAAAATACGGATCGCGCACTCCCATGGGGTCTGACAAAGACTGGCTCTCCCCCACTATGCGGAACAAAGGATCAAAATTCCACGTCGTTTCCCCGTTCTCTTCCGTTCGAGGATATTCAGGATAGGCCCCCCCCCCAGATGTGAACACTCCACTGAGGTTAGTGCCCCCCCCTATGTCCGCCTGCATACCAGCCGTTGCAAGAGACGGCCATGCCGTAGTGACTTCCTTCATGCGCGATTCAATTCTTTGCCCGCTCGAACTAAGATCCAAGCCCTTATTTAGACCTTCGAACAGCGCCTTTTCCTGAATTTGCGCTCTCAATCCAGAAAACCATAAAGACGAGTCTGCCGCTACAGAAACTTCCATCAGAGACCTGTCTAATTCTTTAATAGACGAGTAACCCCAAGACTGCCGTGCCAAAGACAACCCTGCGGCTGCTGCAAACATTAGCCCTATAACCACTAAAGCCAACACCAATACAAATCCGCCTTGCTGTGAGTTTCTTCCCCCCTTAACAAATAACATAATAGGTTTCTTCATAAATTTTAAATCATTTCCAAGGAACTAGTCCCGTAAGCTCTAACCTGGAGCCAAGAGATGCTACATACCACCTATAAAAAAAGGCTCCCTCCTCGCTTATTCCAAAAATGGGGCTCCCCACAGCCAGCCTTATGTCTGGAGCGAGCCTATAACTCTTAGCGCTTTCATACCCCGCAATGTTTAGCATTATATTCAAAGATCCCACCCGCTCCGTCTCTGTGCTTCTTGATTCCTCCTCCTCAAAAATAAAAGTAACAGACGTTAGCTCCCCTCTATTATATAAAGTTGAAAGGTACGGAGGTTGATTCAAAATAATACCATCCGACCCAACCATCTGAAAGCTAATAGCCCTACCAGCAAAGTACTCCAACTCCATCGCGCCGCGTTGAGATTGCCTCTCCAGTGCTTCTAATTCGTATTCTCCCGAATAACTCTTAACTATCAGTATCAAAGCCGAAGAAATACTTACCAGCAGGGCAGCTACCACACTTACCACAAGTAACAATTCAACCAAAGTAAACGCGGCTCGAAACCCCCTCCTTTTTCTTCCTCTCGGCTCAAACTGACTATGTAAACAAGTCTTCATAAAATTTAAGGGTATCCCTGATAATCAAAAAATGCACTCTTAGCGAATTTAAAAGTCAATGCGCGGTTTTTCCCAGAAAAAGTGTCAAACCAAATCAAAGAGTACTCAAAAACCAAATACCGCGTGTCACGAATCGCACTGCTTGCCTCGCCATTCAAGCCCTTAAAAGTTAGTTTTAATTCCTCTCTGTAAGGATAAACTGATCGCAAAGCCTGTTCCCCTGGCAATGGTTTAGCCTGAAAAAAATAGACAGGAGCGTCGGCGTCCTCCACCTCGAAGAAGGGAAATATTTGACCGCTGCTCGTATTCAATTCCCCATCTCCCCTTGGTAAAACTCCCCGAGAGAATTCCCAACTACCCCCCAAAGAAGCCATATCTTTAACCTTATATATAAAGTATGACGCGGGCAAAGCTACTAACATAGAACACCTTGATTTAAAAACTTGAGAAGCCTTGCTGTCGGATCTAGCTCTATAAGCCATCTGATCGCTCAACTTCAATACGCCTAAAATACCGAAAGTGGCAAACGACAGTATACTCGTGGCAACAATCATCTCCACTAAAGTAAACCCCCCCCTCCTGCCGCCCATAAACTTATGCATTGTCATTTTGCGCCCCCTCCACAATTAGGGTTGGGACAAGTGGCCACACCATACATATCGTATACCCCCTCATATTCAATAATTTCCCCGTCCATACTTGCCGGACAGACAAAAGCAAACGGCTCCATAAAATACATTCTAAAAAGTGACTTTTTATCTTCTTTTGCTGGAACTAACCCCGTTGCCTGATCGGGTAAATCTTCTATGTCAAAATAACTAAAATTTCTCTGACCCAAAAGGTTGTCTATACTATAAGAAGTTTTTGCTCTTTGGATCATCTCCAAACGTGACTCACACCGTATACCCCGTGTATTCCCTAAAAGTTCCTCCACTTGGGGATAAGCTAAAGCTAAAAATATCCCCAGAATGGTCACAACGATCAATAGCTCTATAAGAGTAAACCCCCTTATCAATTTAGTGGAAATGGAACGTTTCATGTGTGTTCGCATATCCTCTCTATACCTGTTAATCAAGCTTACGCAAGGATATTCTTGACAAAAAAATTTCCGCGCCATATACTGCCCAACATGGCCACAAATCACACAACCCGCCCAAAGAAACGAATCAGAGCTTTCAGCCTTATAGAGCTATTGATCTGCGTTGCCGTGCTAGCTTTGCTAGTCGCTATTGCAGTTCCCGCGCTCAATCGCTCTAAAATTGACTCAAAAAACGCACAGGCCGAAGGAACTTGTAAAACTCTAAATGACGCCATTACCCGAGTCAAGCTCAAGCATTTAGGGGCCGACGGCGTTACCATAGTCAACCTACCACCTGAAATATTGGATGACGACATGAATGTCGTCATCCAATATTTGGTGGATAAAGGCTACATAAGAAAATGAAAAAAGGGTTCACCCTTATAGAGATAGTAATTGTTGTTGCCATATTGGGCATTATTATAGGGACAGCCGTTCCTACAATCCTTGACGCCCAACTCAACACAAAAGCTTCTTTAGCCGGTAGTGCCTGCCGATCCATTGAAGCTGCCAAATCCCTCTGGAAAAAAAACTACCCCGGAGTAAACATCCCATCCCCCGAAGCTCTAAACCAGTTTTTTTTAGGCGGGGGTTTCCCCAAAGACCCTTGGAACGTAGCGACAAACTCCGCATTCTTGCATGTTACTGACCTTTCCAAAGCTACCGAACACATCCATAATGGAAACTGCAAGTATGAGCCTAAAGACAATTGCAACGCTACAAATGGCCTCAATGACTCTTTTCAGCCATAAAGCACCCATCGTCCATAGCGTGATGCACGCAGCGCCCTCAAAATGGCAAGCAACCAAACACAGAAAATCCTTCTGTCTTACCCCCATTAATAACAAATACGCCGCCCTCACGCTATGAAAACTTTTCTCATGCTGACCAAGTATTTCTTGTGGGCAGGCCTTCTTGCCATTGCCATCCTGCTATCACAAGAAATACAAAAAACTCAAGAAAAAATAATACCCGTCACTGAAAAAGCTGTTTTAACTCAGAGCCTACTCGCCTTTTGGGACATTCAAAAAAATAAAACGTATATTTTAAACAAGCTGGCTGAAGATTACATTGTTAAAAATAAACTTGCACCGAACGACCCCTTGCCGCCCAATACATTCTATGCCCCTGACAACCCTCTGCTGGGATTACTTACTAAGAATACAAAGCTTGAAATAACTACTACATACACAGCCAAATCGAACTTATATACATCGAAATGCGCCTCTCTCCTAACAATTGCAGGAAAAGTCCCCACCCCTCCTGAGAAATATGCTTATTGCGGGATACTCTGGGCATCCTATCTCACAGATTCCTCCTCAGACTATTACCCAAAAGACTCTCATGGCTTCGCTCGCCTCCTAGCGGCTAACCATCGTATTGAAACTGACCTTTCCAAGAATAATCTAAGCCCCTAACAAAAAAATAACGATGAATAAACCGGTTCGCATTTTTCTTTGCCTTTTTGTTAACCTATACCTTCTCTCCCCACTCAACGCCAATCCGCCCCTTTCGCCTACTCAACTTCAAACCATCCGTTCGAAAATTGACCTGTTGTGGAACGAACACATAAAAAGAACTGCCCGAGCAAATGAAATGATACGGCAAAAAAAATATGTTCTTCCCATCCCTTCCACCATAGTCTCCCTAACGATCGTTGCCGGAACCCACCAAATACCTGTATCCGTTATCACAACCACTTCTTCCCTACACCCCCACTTGGAAAAAACCCCCTTATACACGGGGCTAGTAGCCCCTTTAGGAACACTCCCACAAAACACTAAGTATCTCTCAATAGATCAAAAATTTCTCTTATACCCTAACACGCCCACCGCCCAAAGCGCGCTTTCCCTAGGGAAGCCTTCCTGTGTTCCCCCCTCAAAAGTTTTTGCTAACCTAAAAAATGGCCAAAATATCCCCTCACAAAAAGTAGCCATCGACCCCAAAAAAGACTAAACTATTACATGGACGCATTACGACAAATACTAGCTAAAATTCATAAACCCGAAAAACTTTTCGGGCTGCTAAACCAACCCCTGCCCCACCCCGCAGAAGCCTATAAAACTCCTTCCCCTAAAGTGGAAGTTTTCCCCCTCACCCCAAAAAGCAAAGAAGAGGGTTTAGAAATCGTTCAGCATTTAGTGGCTGGGAGTGATGAAAATGAGATGAGATTTGAACTCATAGCCTATCTTGTGAGCCCTCAAAAAACTCTATACATAGGCACCTTTGACCCCGCCAAGCTCAAAAAGGAGCTCAGTAGCTCCCTAAAAAAGGCCCAAGAGCTATCTGCCTTCACTTCCATTTAAACGCGACGCTCCCACAAAACTCTTTCTCCTCAATTTGAAATGGCTCCTGCGGGGTGGGACAGGGTCGAAAAAGTTGAGGAAGTAATGAGCAAGAGTTTTGAGAATGAACTAGTCGAAGATATTCTGTCTTTGATGGCATCATTTAGTGCGAAAATCTACGGAAGGCGTTCGAGTCAAAATAGAAAGAAAAAAGACAGGGAATTATCAGAATGAATATACCATTAATTAAGTGGACTGGCTCAAAACGTCCAATCGCCGCAAAAATCACATCATATTTTCCGAAGGAAATTGAAGCTTATTATGAACCATTTGTATTTCTTTAAGCCCGTCCGTGAAGCAAGAATTTAACAAAAAATCGAGAGTTTATATCTTAAAAGTATGACTTTAGATTTTTGTAAGTTTAAAAGAACGGTGCTTCGGTCACCGAGACTGTTGCTCGGGATCGCGGAGGACGATGGTGATATGCTGTATCTCGACACGAGCGCGCTTTTGAAACTCTACCTCCGAGAGGAGGGCTCGGAATGGGTGCAGACCCA